>OCRP01001337.1_pt1 | contig 13503 bp, 12 predicted proteins | sample 1538871 | NCBI WGS metagenome assembly OCRP01 (sample SAMN04571731, study PRJEB22368) | human gut metagenome | biome: human gut; material: stool | host: Homo sapiens | place: Luxembourg | collected 2012-09-20 | reverse complement strand
AAAAGGATCGTATTTTAGAGTTGTACGGAATTCCGTTGGTGAGATTGTCTACTATTGGTAGTAATGAGAAGAAAATTATGGAGGATAAGCTAAACGAAATATTACATTTACAAACACAATAATGGAAGTTTAATAAGTATTCAATTGTATCTTTTATTATTCCAGTAAATAGTCCTCTTACAATAAAAATAATATATTATGAAATCTTGTATAATTCCACGCAATGACAGTCTATGTGCACTATGCCCAATAAGGGAAGCTGATAAAACAGGAAGTCATATGGTGCCCAATTTACTTACAGCAGTAACTTTCTCATTTGACGGAAAAACAAAACGTGATCGTGAAATAGTAGAACTCTATCATATAAACAATCCCGAAGACAATGCGATATATTATGGTAGCCAGGTTGCACCTGAAAAAATAGCAGAAGATTTGGGACATGAAATTACAGATGAAGAATTAGAGAAAAACACCAATCTCCTTTGTTACGACAACATCTTTTGCTATCAATGTGAAAATCGTTTCGGAGTATTAGAGACCACATATGGAGAATATTATAAAGGTTTGAAAAATGACATTAATCCACGTATAGCTTATTTACTCTGGTTATCTGTCTACTGGCGAATGGCAATTGGCTATATGGGGATATTCATGGATGGAGAAGACGAATTCGCCCTACGCGATATATTAAATAAAAATATACATTCGTATAATGAAATTATAAACTCGAAAGAAAAACTAGGCGATTATGGATATGTTATTTTTAGAGTAAAAGATGGTATTATTAAAGGAGATTCAGGCATATTGGGGACTCGAACCCCACATTGTCCCTACGTAATATTAGTTGCAGATTACGTTGTTGCATTATTCAACAATTACAAAAAACGACATAGTAAAGTGCATATTTTTAATTGGGAAATATACAAAGAAGATATAAATACGCCTGATAAACCTTTCGATTATATTGAAATATCTATTGAAGAGTTTTATGAATTCCGTGATAGTATTATTGATAATGGATATAATGAAGGCTTAGGTGCAGAACGTGAAAAACTGGCCCGTAAGATTAGGGAATATGAACGATCGCAAGGAAAACCAGTAAACAAATACGAAGTAAAGAAACTTATGGACATGGCGCATTTAGTCGATAGTGAAAATGTACATCTCCGATTACGCAAATTGTATCGTTTTGAAGCAGCCTATATGAAGATGATTGAAGCCCAAAAGAATGGGATATCATATGATTTCTTAAAAGATCGTCAGCTTATGCTCAACCAAGAAGACATCAACAATTATATTGTTGATTTGCAGAACCTACGTAAGCACAATCATTCAATAGACGGTTTTCCTTTCGCTAAAGAATTTCTAGAAGATGAAACTATAACCTCTTTTGAAGAAATAATAAATAAATATCGTCCAACCTAATTTAGAAAATCATTTCCCATATACTTCAAATAAGTAACCAGAAAGAGAGATTAAGTTTTAAATTACACAAGAGTAAAACGATAAAATCAATGTTTTACGACATAATTTGATAGAAAAGTAAGATATTAAAACTATCTTTTCTTTTTCTGCATTAAAAAAATTGTAACTTTGAGCTCTTTTATCCTTAATCTATTAGATTATGGATTAAAAATACGACAACATATGGTTACTCAAAGTGAACAAGTATTAGAAAGCGGATTAATAAAGACCTTAATGGAAATGAACTATGAATATATTTCCATCAAGGAAGAAGATAATCTGTACGCCAATTTTAAAAAGCAACTTGAGAAACACAATAAAAGAGAACTCTCCCTACACAAGAGAAAACATTTCACTAATAAAGAATTTGAAAAGATCTGTATTTATTTAGAAGGAGGTACACGTTTTGAGAAAGCTAAAAAGCTGCGTGACCTATACCCATTAGAAACAGAAGATGGGGAACGTATTTGGGTAGAATTCTTGAATAAAAATAAATGGTGCCAAAATGAATTTCAGGTATCCAATCAAATTACAGTAGAAGGGAGAAAAAAATGTCGCTACGATGTAACCATCTTAATAAATGGATTACCATTAGTTCAGATAGAATTAAAAAAACGAGGAGTTGAATTAAAAGAAGCATATAACCAAATTCAACGCTATCATAAAACCTCATTTCATGGATTATTTGATTATATACAATTATTCGTCATATCCAATGGTGTAAACACACGCTATTTTGCCAACAATCCTAATGGAGGCTACAAATTTACTTTTAATTGGACAGACGCCGAAAATATACCTTTTAACGATTTAAGTAAATTTGCTTATTTCTTTTTTGACCAATGCAACTTGGGTAAAATGATAAGCAAATATATTGTATTGCACGAAGGGGATAAATGTTTGATGGTACTCCGCCCCTATCAATTCTACGCAGTAGAACGTATATTAGAACGAGTAGAGAACTCCAATAAAAACGGTTATATATGGCATACTACTGGAGCAGGAAAGACATTAACATCATTCAAAGCCGCCCAGTTAGTTTCAGAGCTTGATGGTATAGACAAAGTTATGTTTGTTGTAGACCGTCATGATTTAGACACACAGACCCAATCAGAATACGAAGCATTTGAACCAGGTGCTGTTGATGGGACTGATAATACCTATGAACTAATCAAACGATTAAGTGGTAATTCTAAAATCATAATTACTACTATTCAAAAGTTGAATTGTGCTATTACAAAAGATTACTATAACAAGTATCTTCAAGAAGTACGCCATCAGAAAGTTGTGATGATTTTTGATGAATGTCATCGTAGTCATTTTGGTGATTGCCATAAAAATATTGTCAAATTCTTCAGTAACCTTCAAATCTTCGGATTCACAGGTACTCCTATATTTGTAGAGAATGCCAAACAAGAGCATACCACAAAAGAAGTGTTTAGTGACTGCCTCCACCGTTATCTCATCAAGGATGCTATTGCTGATGAAAATGTGCTAGGTTTCTTAGTTGAATATTATAAAGGTAAAGATGAATCTGGGATTGATTATATGAATGAAGCTCGCATGAAAGAGATAGCCAGATTCATTCTTACAAATTTCAACAAGTCAACAGTTGATGGCGAATTCAATGCACTGTTCGCAATCCAATCTGTCCCCATGCTATTACAATATTACAAAATATTTAAAGAGCTCAATCCTAAAATTAAGATTGGGGCTATATTTACATATGCAGCAAATAGCAGCCAAGATGACGAACAAACAGGAATGAACCAAGGCTATGCTAATGATAAAGTTACGGCAGATGAACTACAAGTCATTATGAATGATTATAACAACACATTTGGTACATCTTTCACAACAGATAACTTTAGTGCCTATTATGATGACATAAATCTACGCATGAAGAAAAAAAAGAAGGATATGGAACCTTTGGATCTGCTTCTTGTTGTAGGTATGTTTCTTACTGGCTTTGACGCTAAAAAACTAAATACACTTTATGTTGATAAGAACTTAGAATATCATGGATTGCTACAAGCCTTTAGCCGAACCAACCGTATATTAAATGAAAAGAAACGTTTCGGAAAAATTGTATGTTTCCGTGATTTAAAAAACAATGTAGATGCTGCCATAAAATTATTTAGCAACAATAATCCCGCAGATACAATTCTACGTGAACCTTTTCCTGTTGTAAAAGAAAAGTTTAATGAGTTATCTTTGAAATTTAAAGAAAAATATCCTGATGTACAAAGTATTGATAAATTACAAAGTGAATATGAAAAAAGAGACTTTGTATTAGCTTTCCGTGAAATTATAAAAAAACGGGCAGAAATGCAAATCTATGAAGACTTCGAACCTGACGACAAAGAATTCATTTTATCAGAACAAGAATTCATGGATTTTCGAAGTAAATATTTAGATATTACCACCGGGGTAATTAACCCTAATCCTGATGACAAGAAAAATACAAGAGATACAGATGTGCCTCCTTATGGCAAAGATGAAAGAACTCTAGACGATATTGATTTCTGTCTGGAACTCCTTCATAGTGACGTGATAAATGTAGCATATATCCTGACACTAATCAATGACTTAGATCCTTCGAGCAATGATTATCAAGAAAGACGTCAACAGATTTTAGATACTATGATAAAAGATGCTGTTATGCGTAACAAAGCCAAACTTATAGATGGCTTTATTCGCCAAAACGTGGATAATGACAAAGATGGATTTAGCAAATCTAAATCTGATGGTTCAATTGACTTAGAAAGTAGACTGACGAATTATGTTAGTCAACAACGTTATAAAGCTATTCAAGAGTTGGCAGAAGAAGAAGGAATTGATGAAGAAGCCCTCATTAAGTTTCTAAATGAATACGATTTTTTACAGAAAGAAAAGCCCGAAATCCTTCAGGAGGCCGTCAAAAAGAAAAGAATCGGACTAAAAGAACGCCGTACACTACTCAAAAGGATAATGGACAAACTACATTCGATAATAGAATTATTTAACTGGGAATAAAATTACATTAAATATATGAGTGAAGAACTACAACAAAAATTGCGCAGTCAATTATGGACTGTCGCCAATACTTTAAGAGGAAACATGTCTGCTAGTGATTTTATGTATTTCACTTTAGGCTTTATTTTCTACAAATATCTATCCGAAAAAATAGAACTTTATGCCAACGAAATATTAGAAGAAGATCATATTACTTTCAAAGAGGTATGGAATGGCAAGGATGAGGAATTAAAACAGGATGTAAAAGAAGAATGTATTCAAAATCTAGGTTATTTTATAGAACCGGAATATCTTTACTCCACCATCATAGAGCTAATCAGCAAGAAAGAAAATATCTTGCCATCTTTAGAACGTTCACTCAAAAAAATAGAAGATTCTACAATAGGACAGGATAGTGAAGATGATTTTGGTGGTTTATTTTCTGATCTGGATTTAGCTTCTCCCAAACTGGGAAAGACTGCTGACGACAAGAATAAGTTAATTAGTGATGTATTGATTGCACTAAATGGTATCGACTTTGGATTACAAGAAGCCGGAGATATAGATATTCTAGGGGATGCTTACGAGTACATGATAAGTCAATTCGCTGCCGGAGCAGGAAAGAAAGCGGGAGAGTTTTATACTCCGCAAGAGGTTAGTCAGATTTTAGCAGAGATTGTGATAACAGGCAAAGTACGATTAAAAGATGTATTCGACCCGACATGTGGTAGCGGCTCCCTACTTCTTCGTACAGCTAAAAGTGGCAAAGCCGATTCTATTTTTGGCCAAGAAAAGAATCCTACAACATTCAATCTTTGTAGAATGAATATGCTTCTTCATGGTGTAAAATACAATGACTTTGACATCCAAAATGGAGATACATTAGAAGCTGATGCTTTTGGAGACAGACAATTTGATGCCGTAGTTGCCAATCCTCCTTTTTCCGCAGACTGGACTGCAGCAGATAAATTCAACAACGACGACCGTTTTAGTAAGGCTGGAGTATTAGCTCCGAGATCTAAAGCAGATTATGCTTTTATCCTTCACATGATTTACCATCTCAATGATGGAGGAACAATGGCTTGTGTAGCACCACACGGAGTATTATTTCGTGGAGCTGCAGAAGGAAAAATCCGCCAATTCTTAATTGAAAAGAAAAATTATATCGATGCCATTATCGGATTGCCTGCCAATATTTTCTATGGAACCAGTATTCCAACTTGTATCTTAGTAATAAAAAAATGCCGCAAAGAAGATGATAATATCCTCTTTATAGATGCAAGTAAAGAATTTGAAAAAGTAAAGACACAGAATAAGTTACGTCCTGAACATATTCAAAAAATTATCGATACATATCGTGAAAGAAAAGAAATAGAAAAATATAGCCATTGTGCCACTTTGCAGGAAGTTAAAGAGAATGATTATAATTTGAATATACCTCGCTATGTAGATACTTTTGAAGAGGAAGAAGAAATAGATATCCATGCGGTCATGACTGAAATTAAAGAATTAGAAGCAAAACGAGCAGAACTAGATAAACAGATAGATGTTTATTTGAAAGAGCTAGGCTTAATCCAATAATTTTTGTTCGTTACAAATCCTCAATGTTATTTTCTAGAAAAATAAAATGATTATGGCAAATAATAACAATAAAGATAAATGCAATGTTCCCCATTTGAGATTTCCGGAGTTTAGTGGGGAGTGGGAAATGTCTTCTATTGGAGAACAATTCGAACTCTATTCTGGAAATACACCAAGTAGAATGAATAAAAATCAGTTTGATGGCTCTATAAATTGGATTACCAGCGGTGAACTCAAAGAGCATTATATATCTGATACTAAAGAGAAAATTTCAGAGGAAGCTGCAAAAAATAACAGCTTAAAACTTCTTCCTGTTGGAACATTTGTAATAGCGATATATGGACTTGAAGCAAATGGTGTTAGGGGTACTTGTTCAATTACAACAAGAGAATCGACCATCAGCCAAGCATGTATGGCTTTTACATCTAAAATGGACATCCAAAATGAATTTCTTTACTCGTGGTATAAGAAGCATGGCAATATCATTGGTATAAAATATGCCCAAGGAACTAAGCAACAAAATCTTAGTTATGATATTATTGAGAGATTCAACATATCATATCCTTGTATGGAAGAGCAAAAAAAATTAATTCGTTTTATTTCATTAATAGACCAACGTATCGCCACCCAAAACAAAATCATTGACAAGTTGCAGTCCCTAATTAAGGGAATAAGAGTTTGTTGTATGCAAAGAGTTTATGGTAATAACGTGCATTTAAGCGAAATTGCACAAATATATCAGCCGCAAACAATATCTTCAACAGAATTAACAGAAGATGGTTTTCTTGTATATGGGGCAAATGGTATTATTGGCAAATATAAGGATTACAATCATGAGACGGAACAAATTTGCATAACTTGTCGTGGAAATACTTGTGGCATGGTAAATTATACAAAACCAATGTCTTGGATAACTGGAAATGCAATGGTGATCAATACAGATAAGTATCAAGATAAGGTGTGTAAGAGATATTTATATCATTATCTATCTGGGTATAACTTCAATAGTATAATTTCTGGCTCTGGACAACCGCAAATAGTACGTACCCCTTTGGAAAAGTTAAAAATAACATTGCCCACTATTTCTGAACAAAAACAGAAAGCAATGATTCTTGATAAAATTCAAGACAAGATAGATATTAGCCATAAAATATTAAATCTTTATATACGTCAAAAGCAGCATCTGCTCCGTCAAATGTTTATATAAAAATCTGGCGGAGCAAGTATTGCTTCTGTAAACTAAGGCTTGTTAGAACATTCTGCTCTGCTGATACTTTGTCATCTATTGCCGACAATAATCTCGCATACTGGAGTTGTTCAGTATATGATGGACAAAAGATTTTGGCTTTACCATAGTCTTTGAAATAGATGTGAGGTATCGCCATTCCCGTTTTATATGGTTCAAAGTTGAAAACCTTCAGTAAATAATAGAGGTATCGAAGCGAATAACCATCTTTGGCTTGCAATATATTCAAAGTTCCAGTTGCGGAACATTTGCCAGTAACATAAGAAACAGTACCTACACCTGAACCATCTTTGATAATATAGACAGCTTCATCCTCTGTGTTATAATTGTCGAGGTAGCCAACGATTCCATTTGCACCATACACAGGGTATGTGCCGTTTTTACAAACATCGCTCTCTTGTAGCGTTGAAGATCTACATTCCAAGCATTCCGATAAGCGAATATAGGGTTTATTGTTGCGAGCTACATTCTGTGCAATTCCCTTAATTAAGGATTGTTTGTTTTGTAGGTCCGCAATTTCAGAAAGACTTTTCAAAGGTATAAAAGGCTCTACTGTTTTACTATCCGATATATGTGACATTGTTAAGGGTAAACAAATCAATGGGGAAAATCTCTCTAAGAGTGGTAATTATTATGTAATGAACGGTGGTGTAGAACCATCTGGTTATTATAACGATTACAATGTAGAAGCCAATACTATTTCAATAAGTGAGGGCGGCAACTCTTGCGGATATGTGCAATTCAACACCTTTCCTTTTTGGAGCGGTGGACATTGCTACTCCATTCAGAATGTGGCAGACAATGTTGATAATCTTTACTTATACCATTACCTTAAATCGAATGAGGATGCCATAATGAAGTTGCGTATTGGGTCTGGCTTACCCAATATCCAGAAGAAAGACTTGGCAATATTCAATATAAAATTACCGACATTTGAACAACAAAAAACAATCTCAACTTTTCTGTCATCGCTTGAAAGAAAAACTGAGATTGAAGAAAGAATACAGAATGTCATGCAGAAACAAAAGCTATATCTATTGCAGCAGATGTTCATATAAACATTTGGTGCAATAGAAACTTTTTCTGTCTTTGTAATAATTCCAAGAGATCTATCTCCAGTTTGATTTCTTGGACTAATGTAGATAGCTGCTTTCCAACTTGTTGCTGTACTTCAATCGTTGGAATACAAAGTGGAATGTTGCATAATCCTTCAAAAGATAAGCACTGTCTAACACTACCCTCTAATCTCTTTTGTATTTCTGTAAAAAATTGCTTAGTCTCAAAATAGTAATCAAGGTATTTGGGGAATAAGGTGTCCTTTGTACGGAAACAAATATACATAGGACTTACTATTCCTCTATCAAATGTGGTAAGACGAGCAATTGAACCAACATTTATTCTTGCTGGGTTAAAAGCGAAGTCATTTTTTTCTACAATTTTGTAGTTTGAAGTATCATCACTTGCAACGCTTCTGTTTTCAAATTGTTCACTCTGTTGGATGAAACCTTGACGATTACTAACGGATAAAACATTTTGAATAGCACAGTTTTTATTCCGTTTTGAAGTCTGCTCAATGAAATCGCCTATGTGAGAATTGCTTTTAGTTTTGTGTGTATATTCCATTTCAATAATTGCGGACTTTAGTTTCTTCAAATCCTCAATGATTTTGTTTTGGGTAACAATGCGTTCATCGATAAGATGTAACAAAGAGGCAATCTTGGCTTGCTCTACCTTAGATGGTATACCAATATAGCATTCCGAAAAATTCTTAGTGCTGATAGAATAGATCTTTGTTCCTTGGGCAATACGTCTTATTTGGTTATGAAACGCAGTAGAAGAAAAAGCATATCCTTTAAATCCCACTACTGTTCTATCCTTATTGTCTCGTCCATGAATAGTGTGTAAGCCACAAATAACATCTCTCCCATTCAAATTATAGAACTCAATAGCTTTTGCCACTTCATTGGTATCTTCTGATGCATCAGCAAAAGCAACATCACCCTCTTTGCATAACTCATAATTCTTAGGTTTATTCCCATCTTTGATATTTGGCAATCTATCTTGTACAAAATTTACCATTGTAGGAAGCCCAACATGAATAAGCCCATAATGCAAATTTGAAATGTTTTCTGTATCATATTCAAGCTGTTCCCAACAAAGTGAATTGGTTGAATAGAAATCTAATAATTCTGAAACTTTACATTTTTCCCACTCCCCACTAAACTCCGGAAATCTCAAATGGGGAACATTATAGCAATTATATCCTCAATTCCCGTAGCTTTACCCTGTTTTGTTTAACTAAAAATATATAAGTATGATTCAAAAAAAAACTATCAAAGAAATTTCCGTACTTTGGAAAGAAGACAAAAAGCAATATGTAAAACAATCGACATTTGCTGCGTATGTACTAATTCTTGAAAATCACATTTATCCGACATTTGGAGAAATGTATGAGTTAGAAGAAAATAAGGTACAGGAATTTGCTCTTCAGAAGATTAATAATGGGTTAAGTAAAAAATCCATTAAGGATATTTTAATTGTATTGAAAATGATATTAAAATTCGGAGTAAAACATGGATACTTAGATTATAAAGAATGGGAAATCAGATTTCCAACGGAAGATGAGAAACAACATTTAGAAGTTCTTAGTATCTCACATCAAAAAAGGATCATGAGTTTTATCCAAGAACATTTCACATTCAAGAATTTAGGAATTTATATTTGCCTTAGCACCGGACTACGAATAGGAGAAGTATGTGCTTTAACGTGGGATGATATAAACATAGAATTAGGAATAATTTCTATTAAAAGGACAATTGAACGCATCTATATCATTGATGGAGAGAAAAGACATACAGAACTTATTATCAATACTCCAAAAACTAAAAATTCCATTCGTGAGATCCCAATTACAAAAGAATTAATCAGAATTCTAAAGCCATTAAAAAAGATAGTGAACGGTAACTATTACATTCTAACAAATGAAGAAAAGCCTACAGAGCCTAGAACATATCGCAATTATTACAAGAAACTAATGAAAGATCTAAATATTCCAGAACTAAAATTTCATGGTCTTAGACATAGTTTTGCTACACGTTGCATAGAAAGCAACTGCGACTACAAAACTGTAAGTGTTATTTTAGGCCATTCTAATATAAGTACAACACTTGATCTTTACGTTCATCCCAATATGGAACAAAAGAAAAAATGTATAGATAGAATGATTAAAGGATTAAAATAATCCACGTAAAGGGGAAAAGTCAATTTCTTTTTCCCTTTATAACTTTTTCTTCATATATTTGTACTCAAGCTATCCAAATCGGAAAGCTTATCCTAAAACTACTAATCTTAAAAACAAATTACTATGGCAATCATCAAAATTGGAGAACTATTAAAACTTAGAGGGTTAGATATAAATAAAAGAATCAAGTTAGTAAGACATAAAGACGCACGCCAGAAACAATTCATAAATGGAGTAGAAGTAGAAGGTAACCCGTATGACTGGTATAGAAATGATAAAGACAAATTTATAGCATATCAAAGTGAGCAGCATAGGGATGTATTTAAAAATGTCGATTATATTGTTTCCTTTATTGGAGAAAACGGCACTATTGCCCGTTTTATCGGTATTTACAAAATTGAAGGTCCTGACAACGAACGCAACACTAACAAATATTGCTATAAAATAACTGAAGTAGAAGGCTTTGATGAACTAAAAGAACGTATCATTATAGACTGGGGGCCTTCAACCATATCTTGGCATCAATGGCTTAATGATAAAAATGATAAAGAGATTATTGAAATTACTCCAGGATTTGACCATATTTTCCCCGGATATGAAAAAATAGCTCTAACCCTCGCACAGCTAAAAAATATAATATTAGAAAAAGAATATCCTGAATGGAAAAAAATGCTTTCTGCCGTAAACTGTATTTATATAATAACAGACAGAAAAACTGGAAAAAATTATATAGGTTCAACATATGGGAAAGAAGGCATTTGGGGTAGATGGAAAGAATATGCCAAAACAGGAGGACACGGAAACAATGTAACCTTACAAAAATTATACGATCAAGACAATAGCTATCCTAATAATTTCTCTTGGTCTATCCTTGAAACACTATCTATTAGCATTAGTAGTTATGAAGCCATAAATATCGAGAAATGCTATAAGCAAAAGTTAGGTACCCTAGCTTTTGGCTTAAATAATAATTAATGATACAAGAAATAGTTAGTTAATCGAAAAATTGTAAGGCTGCCAAAGGTGCATTGACTACCCACGATTAACATATTGTATGAATCCTCAAATGATAGTGTCAATAAGCCATACACTAAAAAATAAAGCACACTTTCATTTGAATTAAACTGTTTCTTGTTATCTTTGCCTAGACGTATTCATTTAAAGAACAATAATATGGATGTTGAAATAAAAGAGAAAGAAAACCGAAGACATGTCGGGCGCAATTTACAAAGGATTCGTGTATATTTAGGCATGAAACAGGAAGCGCTGGCTGCCGATCTTGGTGTAAATCAGCAGGTCATTTCAAAGATTGAGAAACAAGAGGAAATAGAAGAAGGTTTTCTAAAAAGAATTGCTGAAGTGTTGGGGATATCCGAAGAAGTCATTAAAGACTTTGATGTTGAAAAGACGATTTTCAATATTAATCATCATAATTATAAGGATGCAAATATCTCTGAAGGTGCTACTACATACGCCATCGTTCAACAAATAAATCCACTTGAAAAAATAGTTGAGTTATATGAGCGTTTGTTGAAAAGTGAGCAAGATAAAATTGAGATCCTGAAAAAATATATGAAATAATCACTGCTAGATTCAGCAATCTAATATATAGAAGAATGGAAACAATAGAAAATATAAAATCAAATCACCTTCACCTTGGGAAAAAGATAGAACGTGTACGCAGACTTCGCGGTATGACTCAAACGGAGCTAGGCCAATTATTAGGAATAACCAAGCAAGCTGTTTCAAAAATGGAACAAACCGAGAAAATTGATGATGAACGATTAGAAAAAATAGCCTCTGCATTAGGAGTTACTACCGACGGATTGAAAGAGTATAACGAAGAAACGGTTTTATATAACACAAATAATTTTTACGAGAATTGCGGTGTAAAAAATGCAATTGGTAATAACCAAACATTCAATAATTTTCCCATAGAACAAACGATTGAACTCTTTGAGAAACTGTTAGAGAAACAGAAAGAACAATTTGAGAGCTTAAAAAAAGAGAAATAGATGACCTTTATAAAATACTCAACTTCGTTTATAACAATTATTTTCCTAAGGAAGTTGTAGATGAATTGATTGCCTCAAAGAACAAAGAAATTGATTGGCTAAAAATAGAAATAAAGAACCTTAAACAAGAAAGAGAAACCTTGCTGCAAATAATTAGGGATATGTATTGAGTATCCCTAATTATCAAATGTTGATAAGAAATCCCCATTACATACAAATAAAACAATCCCAACGCTTCCCATTTCCAAAATAAAGTCCTACTTTTGTGAAGAATTCTGTTTGCTATATTTACAACAGTATTTCACAAATAAAATAAACCCAACAAGATGAAAGAAGAACCCGACAATCTGTCTGTCCCCTACAATTTTGCCCGTTGCTTCAACGCTCAATGTCCACAAGCCCCCAAATGCCTGCGCCACATAGCTACACAACTTGATACAGCCGACAACCTATATATCACTATCATTAATCCGGCACGTTATCCTGCGGATGGAAATCAGTGCGAATGTTTTAAAACTGCTGTAAAAGTCCATGTGGCATGGGGACTTAAACAGTTGCTTAACAGAATCCCCTATGAGGATGCGGTCAGTATCAGAATACAAATGGTCGGACACTATGGAAAAACAGGATATTATCGGTTCTATCGCGGAGAACGGGGGCTTATGCCCAAAGACCAAGCCTACATCAAACAGCTATTCCGTAATAAAGGAATAAAAGAAGAACCAACTTACCAACGCTACACAGAAGAATATATTTGGTAAGTTGCTGTCATCTGTCACAGTTTAGGGGTTAATAGTTTAGTAATGAACCGATAAGTCCGTGACAGCAAGAGGTGACAGCAGGGTGATGGCATTTTTGCCGTCACCTGGTTATTAGTCTTACAACATGATAAAGCGTACCGCTACGCGTATGTTTGGAAGGTATTTCTTGCTTTTTCAGTATTCTTCCGAAGGAATTAACCC
>OCRP01001333.1_pt1 | contig 13554 bp, 9 predicted proteins | sample 1538871 | NCBI WGS metagenome assembly OCRP01 (sample SAMN04571731, study PRJEB22368) | human gut metagenome | biome: human gut; material: stool | host: Homo sapiens | place: Luxembourg | collected 2012-09-20 | reverse complement strand
CTGAAATCGCAGACTTTAGTTTCTTCAAGTCCTCAATGACTTTGTTTTGGGTAGCTATGCGCTCGTCAAGGAGACGAAGCAAATTCGCAATTTTTCTTTGCTCTTCTTTTGATGGAAGGCCTATTTTGTAGGTCTTCATCTGCTCTTTATCACCCCTTGGCATTTTTACACCTTTAGCCCCACTCATAGTAAAGTTGATAAATCTGTCATTTGCTATGATGTAATGAAGAAAATCCGTATCACAAACGGCCAAAGCCTTGAATACAAACACATCAGCAGAACAACCTCCATCTCTGTCTGCATACCAGACTTTCTTCAAATATGGGCGAATATTTGATAATAACACATCACCTTTGCTGAATTTTATAACATTTGTATTTGATGGTATATTTGATGCAGTAACAATGCCTTGATAATCTTGTAGCATGTTCTCTGTTGCGACATAATTATCGCAAGATAACTCCTTAGAGGTCAAACGTTCTTTTGAGAACTCAGATATATCACCAAGTGTATGCTCTGTCCACTCCCCCTGAAACTCAGGGAATCTGAGATTTGGGACATCAGAGGTCTATTTTCTCTAATTATTATAATACCTTTTAAAATTAAGGATTATATGGAAACAAAAACAATTAGAGAAATTGCGTTGGCTTGGAAAAGTGACAAGCAACGCTATGTTAAGCAGTCCACATACGCTGCTTATGTATTAGTTTTGGAGAATCACATTCTGCCATCATTTGGCGATTGTGAGGCTCTGAGTGAGAAACTTGTGCAGGAGTTCGTTTTGCAGAAACTGAATGGCGGTCTAAGCATTAAGACGGTGAAGGATATCCTTATTGTCTTGAAAATGGTGATGAAGTTCGGAGTAAAGAACGAGTGGATGAGCTATTGCGAGTGGGACATCAAGTACCCTACGACAGAGACCAACAAGGAAATTGAGGTGCTGACGGTGGCACATCATAAAAAGATCCTCGATTTCATCAAAAAGAACTTCACATTCCGCAACCTCGGTATCTATATCAGTCTGACCACTGGTTTGCGTATCGGAGAGATATGTGGTTTGAAATGGTCGGACATCAACACCGACAACGGCACAATAACCGTGAATCGTACCATTGAGCGCATCTACATTGTGGAGGGTGAACGCAAGCACACAGAGTTGGTCATAAACACACCAAAGACCAAGAACTCATGCCGTGAGATACCGATGAACAAAGAACTTCTGGCTATGGTAAAACCTCTGAAAAAGGTGGTAAACACAGACTTCTATGTACTGACCAACGAGGAGAAACCGACAGAGCCACGCACCTACCGCAACTACTATCATCGACTGATGAAACGCCTTGACATTCCTCGGTTGAAATACCACGGACTACGCCACAGCTTTGCCACACGCTGCATTGAAAGCAACTGCGACTACAAGACTGTAAGCGTACTGCTCGGTCATGCCAATATTATAACAACCCTTAATCTCTATGTTCACCCGAACATGGAACAGAAGAAAAAGTGCATCACCAAGATGTTCAAGTCTTTGGGAAAATAACTCATTATATATACAGGGGCAAGAGAGTATGTAATAAACACACTCTCTCTTGCATTATTATCATCTACTACGGAATTTTCTTTTTATGACAGTTGGTCGCATCATTGCAGCCGACACCGCAATGCACCTCCGCCACCAATGATCATCGTCTTCATCCTTGTCTCGTCCCCAACCAGAGCCAGGTGAACCGCCACCGCCACATGATTCTGCATAGGTTGTAGCTTCACGGATATATCCAAGTGAAAGAAGCATAGCGCAGTTGATGATTTGGTTGCAGTTTCGCATCAAGTCGGAATAGCCTGACTCGTTTAGAATTTCCTGCTGACGGTCGGTGAGCGTAGAGACAAGAGGCTCTAAGGAAGAAACGAGCATACTGTTGAAAGTGGCAAGCATATTTCTTTGAAGTTGAATTGACTGTAGGTCCCGGTCTTCACCAAGGACTTCTTGCATTCTGCTGTGCTCGTATTTCATTTCTGCAAGCCTCTGTTTGGCTTCTGTAATAGTAGCGTTGGCATCGTCAAGCATCTTTTGGCGGAGAGCAAGTTTTTCGTCTATACTTTCCATCTCTTTGCGTAGTTTTGACATTTGCATTGCCAAGTCTGCATTATCAACACCGTTTTGCCCGAACTGTCGGGCTATGAGGTCTATCTGCTCTTGCACCTCCTCTTTACGAGTATGCAAGTTTGCAATCATGGTTGAGATGCCTTTCAGTTTTATTTCGGCACGATGTATCTGCTTCAGCAAATCTTCTTTGGTTGTTTGCAAACGTGTAACCTCAGATATTAAGTCATGCCTGTATTCTGAAATAGAACGATGCCGGGCTTTTGTGGTGGCAATGTCGTTGCCACGCTTCAATCCCCACTTCTGACCTACCTCCTTTTCCAGATCATCATGAAGCTTACGGAAGATGGTCGCCATTTGGTATTTGTCTTTTCCGAATACCGCACGCCACGATATTCTGCCACGCTCATTGTCCATCGGAATCACAGAACAATGAATATGTGGATTTGTCTCGTCAAGGTGGACGTAGAAGCCTACAATGTTGTCTTCGCCAAAACGCTTCGCCACAAAATCATAAACATCCTTCGCCCAATCCTCTATATCCTTTGTCCTACAAAGATGAGAGTTGTCCGCTCCTTTTCCAAGACTTACTTCCTGACTGCCGAAAGCCAAATTGAGCATCCGCTCACGGCTGCCACCAAAGACAAACTGGGCGAGAGTGTTTTGCCTACGTCTGACATTCGGACGGTCGTTCGGGTCTTTGATGCCTCTTGATGCAAGACTTTCAGCCATCTTCTGCGCTATTGATTTTGACGTATCTATTTGTTGTATAGTTCCACCTTTTACCACTTCAAAATTAAGATGCTTTCTTGTAGGATCATAATTTGAGAGACTGTCGGAAGCCTTCACACTCCACATTTTGTCATTCCAGTTACGCTGTTGCTCGTTGCTTTCTGCTTGTGTGATGCCACTGCTGTTGGCGTGTATATCCATCACTTGTTTTCTTTCTGCCATATCCTTTTTCAATTAAATTCTAACCGAGCTTGCTCCCCGAAGGAACCTCTATGAGGGGTTAGCCTAAAGCGTAAACGAAAGTTAACGCATATTAGGCTATGCGATTTATAAATCGTTTGTCTGCTAAGTGTTCTTTCTACAGCAAGAGCAAGCTCTTTTCTTTATTCTTTTGTTGTTATGCCATATTGTTTGCACATCCAAAAGAACGTGCCGATATTAACCTGTTGATAGTTTCTCCGAAGGAGGTCGGTAAACATCTTGTCCGTCTTAGTTGCATTGTACTTTGCGTTTTGCCGGCTGCAAATATGGAATAGTGATCTTCCACTCTCGCCAAGGGTTGCTAAGGCACACCCCACCTTCAACCAATCATCATAAGAGGCTGTAATATCTATGCCGCATTGTTGTATTTTTCGACAGCAAACAGCCACCTCTGCAGATGTGTTCTCACCTTCATATATAAAGCAAGTCGGAAAGGATTTATGCTTTGGTTTTTCCACATAAACTCCTTCATACAATGGGGCGTTTTCATTTATGATAAGATGCTCGTCATACGACAAGCAACGCAATCGGGTGATGTCGCTGCATGCCGAATCTATCATTATCCCCATCTTTCGGAAATCAATCTGAAGTTGGCGGAATTGCTGCAAGTGCTTTTCGGGATAGCGTAATGGGATAACCAGGAACAATCCTTTGCCACTTACACTTAATGCACAATATGCTATTTGTGGAAGTACCGACAAGTCTTGTTTTAATGTTTCCCAATCCCAAATGTCTGGATTGTCCTTAGCGTCAATATCCACACATATTAGTCCTGAGTGTTGGGAAAGATTGTTCTTTGCTCTTGTTGGAGAGAATACGCCACTAATAGTAGCCTGTGGCAGACTACGTTTTAAGGCATTACGCTTCTCCTTGTCAAAGACAGCTCTCAACCTTAGTATATCATCCTTATATTCCTTACAGAAAAGGAATGTCCCTAAAGGCATTATTGTCCCTGTATTGTCAGTCACTCCGTTATAAACGGATATATGAGTTTGAAAAATGTCCATAGTCTTTCTTTGGTTTACAGGTTGCGGTTGCGTTATGAGTTTACATTCTCATTATCAGTTAGTTGAGACGTATCGCAAGTGCAACCCCGCAACTCGGAGGCTTGATTTACAATTTTACTTACATATTGCCGTGATACACCTATGGCATCAGCGAGTTTCTGAATATTAAGTTTCTGGCGTTCCGTGCGCTTGACCAATTCCGCTATCAGTTGTGCTTTTGTCATTTCGTTTGACGAGTAGCCCTTCATCTGTTTCAACATCCTGTAACCACAGTACTCAAAGTAACGCATGCACTCTATGCTGTACCGCATTTCTTCTTCCGAAATTATCATTGATGTTGGCAATGCAAAGTATTTTCCTGCGCCCGCACTTTCTCCACAAGAAAGAATGTGGGTAATGGCACACCATTTTTCTATCTGTATTCTGATTTTGGAAAGGATGGATGCCACCCAAGGATCGGCATCTCTTTCCTTTTTTGCAGTCTCTTTATTGAACTCTGTGAGGAGAACCTTTGCTTCGGTACTTAACAATAGTTTCATATCTCCAATAGCACTTAATTTATCATTCATTTCATACCATGCGGTTTTGTACATTTCATCAAGCACATTGTCCTTATATTCCTTCTCTGGAAGAACTTGTGGATAAACATACAGCCAACGCTGCACAAAGCCTTCGTCTGCCCATGAGGGTTTGAAGGCATTAGCAATGGCACGAGGTTGTATGCCCCCCAATATGCAAAGAAAAGGATTGGAAATCCATTGAGGTTCCTGTGTCTTACGGTCAACTGGGAACGGGGTTCCGTCGTAGATAGACAGGTAGTTGCTGATTTCACCACTTGAATTATAGCGGTTCATGTCATCAAGAAAACCTTTAATCTCATCACGATATAGCAACAGCCCTGCCTTTGTATTGTCCTTGTCGGCAAGGACTTGATACAACCCTTCCGGAGTTACGTCCGAAACAATCAGCCTGTCTCTAACTGGTTCTTCACCGCCATTCTTCTTGTATTCACGATATTCCTCCTTGAATTTCTTTATGCGCAATTTTTCTTCTTTGAAGATGGGCTCCAACAGGGCTTTTATTGGAGCACTCTTGTTTGAACCGCTTGGAGCAACCACGCAAATCCAATGGTTGGGATTATTGTTGTACTTGCCATCGAAAAGCTCTATATGTTTGCCACATATTGTGCTTACGATGGCATACACGGCTGCCGTTATGAAGTCACGGGAGCACTCGAAAACCTCAGCATAACGATTGATAATCCCCTGCACCTCCAAACGCAATGCCCAAATGGGAATCTCGTGTGGTAGGGCTTCAAGGGAATGTGAAGTTATGTTTATCATAACGGCAACTGTTTTGAGGGATTAAACACGGCATCTATGTCTGATTTACGGTAAAGGGCTTTTCTTCCGACCTTTATCGGGGCAGGCCACACACCATTCTTTACGTTACGCCAGAGTGTCGTTTTTGAGACGTGATATTTGATGGCAACCTCATCGGCTGTCATATACTCATCTTCGCTATTGGCATTTCTGCTATTGTCCTCCTTCCATTCAAGGAAAAGTTCCTTCAGGTCGGCTATGTTCAAAACAACCTGTATTTGTGCGTTGTTTGAAAGTTCTTTAATATCCATTGTATTCTGAATTTTTATGTTATACATCTTGTAAATTTCACTTGTGTTCTCGAGAATTCACAAGCAAAATTATTACGCACAATAGCGAAAGGAAGAAAAAACGTATGAATAACAACTGATTTAAGGGGCAAATAGTGGAATTGGTTCTAACGAGAAACATGAATAGAACCAAAGAACAAGGGCATACCATTGGTCAACATGACTATTGGTATGCCCTTAGCTTATGTCGGATTTTATGTTCTACAAGATTAAATCTCGCTTATCGTTTGCTTCAATATGTCATCATCTATCTGGCGATAGCGGTTAAATGCCCGGCTGCCTTCAACGTGACCGCTCATCTTACCAACAATATTTGGGTCGCGCACGGCTTTGTAGGCTGCACCTACAAAAGTTCTGCGAGCCATGTGCGAGCTGGCAACATCACAAATGCGTTTCATTTCCGTTTCACCAGTAGTTGAATTGCGCACCGGAACTATTCTTGTTATGCCACATATCATGAGTATAGCCTTTATCGCATCGTTGTATTTCTGTTGACTTATAAAAGGAAACAATCTTCCGTCTTTATCCACTCCATTATATTTAGCCACCAACTTCAGCGCACATAGGTTTAGCGGTATACGTGGCTTTACTGGAGCATCTTCATCCGACGTCTTGCTTGGCACATACTCCAATATGCCGTCTGTGATGTTCTTTGAGGTCAGTGTACATAAATCTCCCACACGACAACCAACCAGGCATTGAAACACAAATATGTCTCGCTGCACCTCCAATGTCTTCAATGGAAATTTTGAGCAGAGTTTCTTGTCCTCATCCTCCAGTCCCTCCCATAACGCAGAAATGTCTGCTTCAGCCAAAAGATTGCGCTCCTCTTTTGTCAGATAAAAAGGAACGCCATACTTCTCCGTACCAATCTTTATGCCATCAAAAGGTCGGTTGGAAGTTCTTTCCGTCTCATAGAGCCACTGCATGAAAGCCTTGAATTTCTTTTTTAGCTTCACTATGGTATTATCTCCACGGTTCTGCAATTTGGTGAAAGTATGTACGACATTGATTTCAACAGGGTATTGCTCCAATATTGATTCAAACTGTTTCGGGTATTTCTCGGACAATGTTTTCTCGTTACGCAAATAATTCTCAAAGTCCTCAATGTCCTTTCGAGTTATCTTGTCGATGTTCCATGCAAACTTTTCTCTGAGAACCTTATTCTTGAAAGCTTCATACCGGGCCAAGTCACGCACAAGAACTCGAAAGGCTTTTGTATGGTCGTATGAGAAACGTTTTTTCTCCAAGTATTCTTCCGCCAAATCATAAATGGAAATTCTCTTGACTCCACGCTTTTTCTTCGGATTAACGACATTACCATGTTGATGAAATTTGCGCACGATTTTATCAAGCCAATCATCTGGAATATTTTCTTTATCTACCTTGACAAAGGCATCCATTATAATTGTCTGTAAATCCACCAACAATCGGGCTTGTTCTTTGTCATATAGTACATCTGGAGTAATAAGCCTATCGGTAATAACAACCTCACCTCTTGTTGTAACGACATATCCTTTTGCCTTTGCTTCGTCTTTGCAGACAGAAGTAATCTTGTCTGGAATATCAACTCCCTGCTTCTTGGTTGCAGCCCTATTTACAAAATATCTGAAATGACGAGGCTGTATGAATAATCCAGTCTTGACTCTAAAGTCAATCTTCTGACCTTGATAAAACCTTATCAGTATTTCACTGCGATGAGTTATTTTGTCCTCTTTTGAGGATAATTTCAAATCAATATTCGCCATAATACCTCTATTTTTATTTGTTTGCAAAGGTAATGGTAATATTTTCTACTTGCAATATTTTTGCCGAGTTTTTGCCGAGTTTTCTGTAATTTAATGATATTACTCGCTATTGAGTGAAATAATACTATTGCGTATTTGTTTGACAATCAGCCGTTTAATGATTTCTAAAAATTTCAATAGATATTACTAAAATGTGCCTATCAGGCGCACCAATAATAATCCTAACTGCTTCATAGCGAGCAGTTAGGATTTTTGCTGTAGTATGCTCGGCATGAGCAATTGAAAGTAGGTGGTGTTATCCAACGCAGCATCGAAGAATACTGTAAATATATCAATTCAGAATTGTAAGAACATAAAGCTCCACAATTCCACTATCGCAACATTAGCTCATAATGCTGGAAAATTAGGTTTCCAGCGTAAAGATGCATTTGAAACCCTTCAACATGTTTTTCCTGCACATCTTGGCTGGTTTCATCAACAACAAGAACGAGATCGTACGAAGCGAGATACAGATTATATATAAGGTAGGCAAAGAAATAAGGACACTAGTGAAAATATCTTGAAAAAAGAGGCGTGGTTTCGTTGGAATTTTATAATTTTATCCCATAAAAAGAGAAACTCCTCAAATGATGACTGAAGTTTTTTTAATAACTTTACTCACCAAAAATATTAATAATAAAATTATTTCCAATCATGGCAGATTTTTTATTGCAACTTCAAAAACTAAAGGCTTTGAATGAGAGCGCTGATTTTAGCAACCCCCAAAAAACGTATTGTGACACAGTTTTCTTTAAACTTGATGTAAAAAAGGATGGGGTGTACTTGACTGTTGTGGATGGAAAGATGAATCCTGTGAATGTGGATTATCGTTATTATGAAAACGATACGGCTCAGCTGCTGCATAGCATTGACAATGTGATGCGCGAAAAACGTTTTCAGATTGTTTGGGGTGAGGTGGATCAGCACATCAACTTGTATGAGCATCCTTATTTGTGTTATCAGTTGGTGCGTTGTCCTCATATTGTAAATGCAAAGGGTGAACCTGTTTCTGTGGCGGAGGATGAGCGTCAGCTTAAACTGTTGATAACTGAAAGGAACGGAGCGTTTGTTCCACGTTTAGGAATTGACGATGCTGACGGACGTCATAAGGTAGAAATGATGTCGGATAGTTTCTGCTTGTTGGGAAATGTGATTTATAACGTGCAATCGGTAGGTAATAACTATCGATATTTTTCTGTATTTGAAACTAACTTTACGCCTGATACGCTTGATAAGTTTTTGTCGGTTTTCTATTCGTATTTCGAGAATATACCTGTGGCTTGCGAGGGGTATGACATTAGTTTTTCGCAGCAAGAGGTTGTGCCTGTTCCTACGCTGACTTTTGAAAAGGTTGATGCTGACAAAATGCTTTATTTGCGTTTGACGGAGGGGGTGGCTGATTTTCCTTCAGACTTTATTGAGAATTTCGGTTTGAACAAATTGGCTGTGGCTAAGTCGGATAAAGAATTTGAGATAAAGCGTTTGCGTAGGCTTCCCATGCAGGTGTTGACAGATAAATTACATGATGAGATAGTGCGCCATGCTCCGTCACGACAGGCACGTAAAATGGTGTTTGCCGAAGATGGGGTGTTTATTTTGCCTGAAGAGGTGGCCGGACCTTTCTTGTTGCAGGCTCTTCCTGCACTTATTCGTGAATATAACATTGTGGGTGCCGAAAAGCTAAAGGAGTATAAGGTGAGGGCTGTGCAGCCTAACTTGAAGATTAATTTGTCGTCGGGGATTGATTTCTTAGAGGGGAATGCTACGGTAGAGTTGGGCGAAGACAGTTTTACGTTGCAACAATTGCTTCAGCAATATAACACGAAGAAATATATCCAGCTGTCGGATGGCAACCGTGCCTTGCTTGACAATGGATATATGCGTAGACTTGAACGTATATTCAAGAAAGGGAAAAAGGCAGATAAGGACAAGGTGAAGGTTTCGTTCTTTGACATTGCCGAACTCGAAGCGCTTATAAACGGACCGATTGAGGGTGAGGCTTTTAAGCATTATCGTGAGTTTTACGAGGGCTTTAACGCACTTGCCCGTCAATCTCTTAAAATACCCGGAATTAAAGCGACTTTGCGTCCTTACCAAACAGAGGGCGTGAAGTGGATGAAGTATCTTTATGACAACAATATGGGTGGTTGCCTGGCAGACGACATGGGCTTGGGCAAGACGCTTCAGACCATTGGTATGCTTAACTTGGTGTATCCTGCAGAAAAGAAGACCACGCTATTGGTGATGCCCCGAAGCCTGCTCTTTAACTGGCAAAGCGAAATAGCCCGTTTTTCGCCAAACCTCTCGGTCTATACTTATTATGGCAATACGCGCGATATGGATGAGGCCATGAAGCATCAGGTGGTGCTCACCACTTATGCAATTGTGCGTAATGACATTGAGACATTCCGTGAACGGACGTTTCATTATGTGATTCTTGATGAGAGTCAGAACATTAAGAATGTTTCTACGCAGAGCACACAGGCTGTGTTTATGTTGAAAGCCGAACACCGTTTGGCGTTAAGCGGTACGCCTATCGAGAATAACCTTGGCGAATTATATTCGTTGTTCCGTTTTCTTAATCCAGCAATGTTCGGTTCGCTCGATGACTTTAATACGCGTTATGCTAATCCCATTCAGAAGGATGGTGACAAGGATGCAATGCAGAGTCTGCGTCGCAAAATATTCCCCTTTATGCTGCGTCGTTTAAAGCGTGATGTGTTGAAGGATTTGCCAGACCGCACAGACAAGATGTTGTATGTGGAAATGGACAAGGCTCAGGCTGATTTTTACGAGCAGCGACGTAGCTATTATAAAGAGCAGGTGAGTCAGTCTATCAAGAGTGCCGGATTGCAAAAATCACAGTTCGTGATGTTCCAGGCTTTGAGCGAATTGCGTCGTGTGGCTTCTATCCCTGAGAGTTTGACAGACGGACGTATTCATTCGCCAAAACTCGAAACTCTCACAGAAACCTTGCTCGACGCTGTGGCTAATGGGCATAAGACGGTGGTGTTCTTCAACTTCATTGCAGGCATAGAACTGTTGAGCGAAACGCTTGACGAAAATGGAATTGACTATGTGTGTATGACGGGCTCAACGCACGACCGTAAGAGTGTGGTGGAGCGCTTTCAGAATGACCCTCAATGTCGTGTGATGCTTATGACACTTAAAACGGGTGGCGTGGGATTGAACCTTACGGCTGCTGACACAGTGTTTATTTTTGAACCTTGGTGGAACAAGGCGGCAGAGGAACAGGCCATCAATCGCTTGCACCGTTTTGGACAAAAGGCCAAGGTGTTATGTTTTTCGTTGATAACGCAGGGCACTATCGAAGAAAAAATCCAACGGCTTCAGCAACAAAAGGCTGATTTGTTTGAAGGACTTATTGGTAGCGACACAGCGTCGGCAAAACATTTAAGCGAAGAGGATTTTAATTTTATTTTAGGCTAAAAACAAAAAAGGTTTATGCAATATTCATTGTTTCCTGAGGAGAACAAGGGTTCGAACAAGACTGATCTTCCCATTAAAACGGATGATCAGGAGGGTATAGAGGCTGTCAAGAGAATGCTCAATTCGCGAAAGAAAGACTCGATTATAGCTTTGGCTAATGGACTTTGTTTGTCGCTCAAGCATTTCCGATATGTATATAGCGATAAGAAGGGCACACTTTATGAACCCAAAGCCATTTCGCGTATGCGCAAGGGGGATCCGTTAAAGAACGACTGGGCGGATTTCCTGGCAATCTTTATGGTACCAGATAATTTTGCGTATATGTTGCGTTTTATGTCAAACAAAATGCGTAACTTGGTGCTCGCTGTGGCTGAAACTCATTATCTTAGTGTAAGTAAAGCCAATAAGATATGGGGAAAAAAGTGTGTGGTGGGTTCATATTGGTATAGTAAATTGATAGATGACCTCAATGTATTCTTCTCATTGGAGTATGCAAGGTATTATAGCTACGATGCAGAAAACCAATATCTTGTTTTTTCAAATGAAAAATTCTATGAGCTGGTTTTGAAGATGCAAATCGATGAAGAATCAAAGTGCGGTGACATGCCCAATGATTTGCAAATCTTTAATGCAGAGAAGGATATATTTACAGATTTACCCATTATGGACTCGTTGTTCATGGCGGACAAGCTGAAAACAGGTAAAACCAAACTTCGCACAGTCTCGCTAAAGAAAAACTTGGAAAATATAAAGATTCGTGAGTTTCTTGACAGCAATGTGTTGGGTGAAGAATATGCCAAATTGCGTGCAGAAAATCTGGCGTTGATATATGCCGTGTTTAGTCAATGGAAGGGTGGAGCAGATTTTGTCGATTTAAGTTGTCAGGATAAAGCCCATAGTTTGTCCTTGAATCTTGTGCAGCTGAGTTATTGCTTTTATGCTTTGTTCCTTCCTCATATTTCAGGTGCACCTAAGTCTGATTTTGACTATTACACGGTTAGTTTGTTCTTGAATTTGATAGCTGAGTCTATGGGCAAATTGTCTGATAAAGAATGGACTTCCGTTAATCTTTTTTCTAAGCAATTGCGATATTGGGGTTTGAATTCAGTTGGCGAAGATCTTTTTTGTCTCATTAGATCGAGTTCTTATCGTACAAAACTGTCTAATAACTGGGCATCGAAGCTTGTTGATTTCGATGAAATGTTGCCGCAGATAACGCTGCCAGCCATCAAGTCGATATTCTTTCTGTTGGCAAGTTGGGGAATGGTTGAAATAGCCTATCAACTCCCCAATGACCCTAAATCAGTGAGCCCGTTTGATGGCTTAGAGTATGTACGTCTTACGGCGCTCGGACGTTTTGCTTTTGGGATAGATTCGGAGTATACACCGCCTGTTGTAGTTGAGAGTGCGAAGGACTTTGAGCTTAGTGGCGACAGATTGCTGATTAAGTTTTTGGATGCAGACAGTCCACGTAGAGCAGTATTCAGTCAGTTTGCCAAGGCTGTAACTCCTGTGCTTTACAGTGTAGATTTCGGTTCTTTCTTAGAGGGGTGTACGATGCGTAATGAGGTAGAAAGTAAAATAAAGAAGTTTCGCCACATTGTAAAGGATGATTTGCCTGAGGTGTGGGAAACTTTTTTCGCTGAGTTGTTGAATCGGTGCGATCCCTTATTAAAGGTGGGGAGTTCGTATGTGGTGCGTCGCATTAATCCTGATGACAAGAGATTGCAAGAGATAATCCTTACTGATAAAGATCTCAAAAAATACATAGTCCGTGCTGAGAATTACATCATCCTTATGGAAAAAAAACATGTGGATAAGGTGTCACAAATTTTGCGTGGATATGGCTATTTGATTTAACTTATATGATTGTACTACCCTAGAAAAAGTTGAATGAATTTGTACTGTAAGCCTGAGGTTGGTTGAATGATTTTCGCCTTATCCCCAAACTCTGTTGAATAAATTGTGTACGGAAAGCTCGTTCTACTTGTCAAAGGTTGTGATAAGCTGTGAAATTCTCAGCCGTACGATAAAAGACGGCAGAGTGGTCAGCCTTATACACAAATATCTCCTCTAAAACGACTCGTTTTCGTAAAGAATCCTTATGGTGCAGTCGCAAGAGACGAAATCCCTTTACCCCATGATGCAACTTGAGTCAATACGCAAAAGGCCACGAAGATTTGAGGCTACCCAAAATCAAATTTGAAGGCCATCATGTATGCATCATTACTTGTGTAGTATGAGACAACATCCTGTCGAATTTCTCCATAATTGGAAATATACCACCAAAAGATGTGTGTTTCTCGGATTTTATTTGTATTTTTGTTATGCCTGATGAGGTTTTGTTTGATTGTTTTTGCAACACTAAGTTAAGTGAATCCTCTGACATGGCAAAATCCTGGGCCGCTTGGCTTGTCCAAGTAACCGGCTCTGCTGAGCGGCTTAGGATATTATAAAAGTTAAATTTTATAGTGTTGCGGAATTAAGGTATACCCCAATTCGGGATAAAATAGCGATTAGTTGCATGTGAAGACAGATACGCGA
>OCRP01001329.1_pt1 | contig 13574 bp, 8 predicted proteins | sample 1538871 | NCBI WGS metagenome assembly OCRP01 (sample SAMN04571731, study PRJEB22368) | human gut metagenome | biome: human gut; material: stool | host: Homo sapiens | place: Luxembourg | collected 2012-09-20 | reverse complement strand
TTATACGATTAAGATTTTTCTCAGCCATTGCGTATATTATTATTGTTTTCGGTTGTAAAGATACTCATTCTTCTCCAAATATCGTTTGTTAAATCCGAAAATCATTATAAAAAGCGGAAAATAATTTGTCTAATTAGAAATTCCGTTGATTTTTGCATGATTTACAGTGACTCTTTCCCTTCTTTTCCCAATAGAACATCTTTTGCCGCTGGATGCATGGCTTGTTGCGCATGATCTCAAGTCCTGCAACCATTTCTGTAAGACCGCCTTTATTGACAAGTTTCTGTGGGGTAATTGTAATCAATTGAATAACAGTCGCAAATGTAACGAAAATATTTAAATCCGAGAAATAATTCGCGCCAAAATACTTAAATCCGAGGAATAATTTGCTCTAAAATACTCAAATCTGAGAAATAATTCATCTCCTGCAGGAAATTATGGGTGATCTTCTGATTTCATCTCTTGTATGGAGAGACTTACCTCTGGATAATCCTTCCTGTAATGCTTGATAAATTCTGCCACTTACTTCCGTTCGCCTTCCTTTTCCAGAATTTCTTCCAGAAATTCAGAAGCGTCAGCCACGCAAAGAGGGCATTCGCGAAGCACCTTTCCTGTGCCTACTCCTTTGAGCAATTTGCATTGTGTGGCACCATTGCGCTGCTTGAATTTATCCATAATCTGTCTCATACCCTTGACGGACTTCGCCTTGTCTTGAGTGGCAAGTCCGAGTATGATGCCTGCTCCAACGAGAGCTCCGCAAGTTCCCTCCATATTACCCATGCCTGCCGCAAAGGCATTGCCGACATTCTTGATGGTTTCTTCTTCCATGCCGGCGAAGTCGTGGTAGGTGCAGAGCACAGCCTGTGTGCAATTATGCGAACCACAACGCTTCTTCTCAGCTGCTTTTTCTTTTCTTGTTTCCATATTGTTTTCCTTTGTTATTTTATTTGTTGTTCTGATTTAGGGTACAAAGATAATGCTTTTATTATAGATACATAAAAGATATGAGCTAAACATTAAGTAGGTGTTCAAAATTAATCGCATATATGAATCTTATAAAAAAGGTTATGCTTTCAAATGCCTCTACGCCCTCTTTTGGCCCGTATGCCCAGCTCTCATCGGTCGTGTAGCCCGCTACACTCCCTCTTCGGAGCTGAACATACAGACCAAAATAGAGCATAGAATCATTTAAATTAATTTTGAACACCTACTTAATAGATAATTTCTATAGTTGAGATGTTTGGCGTGGTGAATCTAAGAGAAATAAAGTTATATAAACTTAAATGTCAGAGATTTATAAATTATTCAGAAAACATAAAATAGCTCCATAATCGAAAAATTCCTCCTAAAAGAGTGAGTTTTCTCAAATTCTATTTGTACTTTTGCCATGTCATTCAGAGTTTTATTATATTTTTTTGCAACACTAAGATAAGTGAAATTTCTGACATGACAAAATCATGAGCCGCTCGGCTTTGCCGCTTGACTTGTTCAAGTAATCGGCTCTGTCGCTTGCCAAAGCAAGAACTTTTTGTTGCTCAGGTGCTTATAAAACTATTAAATTATAGTGTTGCGGAATTAAGGTTAACTTTGTTCCAAACTTTAATAATATAATGAAAAGACTACAATCATATTTACTATTTATAATGTTGCTGTTGGCAACTCTTCTTCCGGCACACGGGCATATTTCTAGAAATATGTTCACCAGAACGTGGCGACTTCATGGTGAATGGACCTGCTAAATGGGAGTTTGAACTGACCGACTTGTCTATCCAACTCTTGACAGAGCAGCAAGGTCTCCTTCTCGTGGGTGATGGTTACACCGTAAAGAAAGTAACAATTGAATAAAATATAGGAAAGAATCCCGTTATTATCATATAACGTCAAATCTTACAACTTATGAAGAAATTATTTTCATCTATTTTAATGTTGGCATTTGCTTATACAACCAGTGCCAATGTTCCTGTTATCAAGAGCGACCCTAAGATAGAGGCTCAGGTAGAACAAACCCTGAAGAAACTCACCTTGGAGGAAAAGATAGGTCAGATGATGGAATTGGTGACTGACCTCTTTGGGGCAAACGACAAGAACGGTGTGTTCTATATCGACGAGCACAAGACCGATTCTATCCTTTCTCGCTATAAGATTGGCTCTATCCTCAACGCTCCTAACACTTGTGCGCCAACCGCCAAGCAGTGGGAGAAGTATATCTCTCAGATTCAGAAGATCTCGATGAAGCGCATCGGCATCCCTTGTGTCTTCGGTCTTGATCAGAATCACGGTTCTACCTATACACAAGACGGAACCCTCTTCCCGCAGAACATCAATGTGGCTGCCACCTTCAATCGTGAGATAGCTCGCCGTTCGGCTGAGGCTACCGCTTATGAGACTCGTGCCGTGAGCGTGCCTTGGACTTACAGTCCTACCGTTGACCTCGGTCGTGATGCCCGTTGGCCTCGTATTTGGGAAGACTTTGGTGAGGATTGTTATCTCAGTTCGGAAATGGGTAGTTCTATGGTGCGTGGTTTTCAGGGAGAAGATCCTAATCATATTGACCAGTATCATATATCAGCCTGCATGAAACACTTTATGGGCTATGGTGTGCCTTGGACTGGTAAAGATCGTACACCTGCTTATATTTCACCTTTTGATTTACGCGAGAAACATTTCGCTCCATTCCTGGCTGGTTTGCAGGCGGGTGCCTTGACCGTGATGGTGAATTCCGCTTCCGTCAACGGTATGCCGATGCACGCCAACAAAGAGTTTCTTACTGGCTGGCTGAAGGAACAGACTGGATGGGATGGTGTGTTGGTTACCGACTGGGCCGACATCAACAACCTCTATACTCGCGAGATGATAGCTAAGGATAAGAAAGATGCGCTCCGCATCGCCATCAATGCCGGTATCGACATGATTATGGAACCTTATTCTTGCGATGCTTGTGGCTACCTTATCGAATTGGTGAAAGAAGGCAAAATTCCGATGAGTCGCATCGATGATGCCTGCCGTCGTGTGCTTCGCATGAAGTACCGTCTCGACCTTTTCAAGAACCCAACCCAGAAACTGAAGAATTATCCTAAGTTTGGTGGCGAGGAGTTTGCCAAGCTCGCCTTAGAGGGAGCTACCGAGAGTATGGTGCTCTTAAAGAACGAGAAGTTGCAGGATGGCAATCCTGTCTTGCCTCTCGCCAAGGGCAAGAAGATTCTCCTCACGGGTCCTAATGCCAATCAGATGCGCTGCCTGGACGGTGGATGGAGCTATACTTGGCAGGGTCATCGTACCGATGAGTTTGCCGGCAAGTACAACACCATCTATGAGGCTTTCTGCAATCAGTATGGCAAAGAGAATGTGGTTCTTAATCAGGGCGTTACCTATAATGAGACTGGAAAATACTGGGAGGAGAACGAACCTCAGATTCAGGGCGCAGTTGATGCAGCAAAGAATGTTGATGTCATCGTTGCCTGCATCGGTGAGAACTCTTACACAGAGACTCCTGGAAACCTGACCGACCTCTGGCTTTCTGAGAACCAGCGCAATTTGGTGAAGGAACTTTCTAAGACCGGTAAGCCTGTCATTCTGGTATTGAATGAGGGTCGTCCTCGTCTCATCGCTGACATCGAACCATTGGCACAGGGCGTCATCGACATCCTTATCCCTGGCAACATGGGTGGCGATGCCTTGGTAAGCTTGGTATCGGGCAAGTCAAACTTCAGTGGCAAGATGCCTTATACTTATCCGAAGGAAATCAATTCTCTTGCTAACTACGATTTCAAGAAGAGCGAGGAGGTGGGTACGATGGAAGGTGCTTACGACTACAATGCGAAGATTACCCAGCAGTGGGGCTTCGGACATGGTTTGAGCTACACCTCTTACAAATATAGCAACTTGAAGGTTTCCCAGTCTGATTTCCGCCACGGCGACATCATCAAGGTGAGCGTGGATGTGAAGAACACTGGTAAGGTTGCGGGCAAAGAGAGCGTTCTTCTGTTCAGCAGCGACCTTATTGCCAGCATGGTTCCTGATGGCCGACGCCTCCGTGCTTTCGATAAAATAGAGCTTCAGCCGGGCGAAACAAAGACTGTCACCTTCAATTTGAATGCCGATGATCTTGCTTTCGTAGGTTATGATGGCAAGTGGGTATTGGAGGAAGGCGATTTCAAACTGATGATTGCCGACCAGAGTGCCGATATCCATTGTGAGAAAACTTATCAGTGGCAATCGGCTAACCGATAAGCCAATCATGATGGTAAATGGTAAAGTAAGTTTACCCGGAATAATATGAGCAATCTTTCTTCTGGCATATACGTCGTGGCTGGTAAGAAGTTTGTTGTTAAGTAATGTATGAGTGTCAAATCATGAATGTAATAGAGAAGAGCATTATTGGCAAGAAGTGCAGGAGGCCTGAGAGGATGGATTGGACGTTATGCCATGATGCTCATCTCTGAATATATCATACGAGAATTGAAAGCGGATGCCTTGGCGGATGATTTCTGCCAAGGCATCATGCATTATATATGCGATAAAGTGTATAAGCCTTTGGGTGTGGCTGAGCGATTGTTGCAGCATCCCGAGGAACGCCTTACGGCTTCTGCCGTTATTTACAAGCAGGGCAAGGCAAGAGGTGTGGATGGTGGGCGATGGTGGTGCATGGACCGAAGCCCAAAGACCCTATCTCAACCATGCAACCTTGCTGGTCTTCATTCTTTGTCTGTCCTTTAAAGCAAGATATTAAGATATTTTTAAACAATAAGAACTATTATAGTCGATGTAGCGAACATGTTAATTATAAGTAATAAAAACAAAAGAACAGTCGCTTTTATTACTTATACGAAACAAAAATGGTATCTTTGCGGAAAGTTTTACTCGTATGAAACAAAAAATATTAGAAAGAATAGGGTATTCCGAACATATTGAGCGCATGTTTGGACGTGGAATGATGATTGCGTTGACGGGTCAGAGGCGTGTCGGCAAGAGTTGCGTGATGCGTCGAATTTTAGATCATATCGCTGAGAATAAGGACAACAACGTTATCTATATAGATAAGGAGAAAAACTCGTTTGATATGATAGCCAACTATCAGGATTTGGAAGCTTATGTAGCAGCCAACATCATTGAGGGTAAGGAAAACTATCTGTTTATCGATGAGGTACAGGAGATTTCCGATTTCGAGAAAGCACTCCTCAGTATCCAATCTGATGATACCTGCCAGATTATGATTACCGGTAGCAACGCCAAGATGCTGTCTGGCGAATTGGCAACTCGCCTGAGAGGCAGATATATTGCTTATCGTATTCGAGGACTCTGCTATGAAGAGTTTCTGAGTTTCCATGAGCTAAAGGATGATGATACTTCTTTGAACCTGTATCTGCAGTATGGCGGACTCCCTCAGTTGCGCAGTTTAGGATTGGAAAATACGGATTTGGTAGAAGATTATCTTGACAATGTGTATAATACGATAGTACTTCGTGATATCATAGAGCGAGAAAACATCAGAAATATACCATTGTTACGAACTTTGCTGAAGTTTGTGAGCGATAATATCGGTAAACAATTCTCAGCAACGAGTATTGTAAAATTTCTGAAAAGCCAGAACACCGAAACGTCTGCCAAGATGATTCTCACGTATTTGGAGTATTTAAGCAATGCTTTTATTATCGATCGAGTTAACAGATACGACATTCATGGCAAGCGACTTTTCGAGTTAGGCGACAAGTTTTATTTTGAAGATTTGGGAATCAGAAATAATATTATAGGTGGAAACAGGCGTTTTGATATAGAAAAAGTGATGGAGAACGCTGTATATATCCATTTGAGTCGTATGGGGTATAAAGTATATGTTGGTCAGATGTATAAGGCTGAGATTGATTTTGTTGCCGAGAAAGCGGATAGTGTAGCGTATGTGCAAGTTACCTATCTGTTGGCTTCAGAAGAAACAGTAGAACGTGAATTTGGCAATTTGAAATTAATAAAAGACAGTCATCCCAAATACGTAATTTCAATGGATAAGCTTTACGGTCAAACCAATATTGATGGCATTAAGCACATTCATCTGCGAGATTTTTTGAAAATGACAACTTTGGTTTGATGCCATGATATTACGAATATCGCACAATATAGCCAAGGGTCTATACGCCACCTTTTCATCGTGGCATATAGATCCTTGTCGTTTTCCCGTGAAGTGCGGGGGGATATAATTGCTGGGCACCTTATACTCCTGCCCAGCTTAGGAGTTAAACAATCTGTATTTATTAAGGAACTGGATAGCCACATGTAATAGACTTGAAGTCATAAGCCATACAGAAGTCTTCAATAATATTGTTCATAGTTATATTGTTGTCTTTCCCCAAATATCTTCACTTTTCCATCCATAATTCTTCGTTTTTGGGCCTATTTCCTTGCGTATCCCAAATAATTGTGCCAACTTTGTTGTCGGATTGCAAGCCAAAGGCAAAGGATTGCAAATTTGAGATAAAGAAAACACTAAGATTATACATCCTTATGAGTATGAAGATATTAGCAACCAGCGACTGGCATCTGGGCAACTTGTTTCATGGCAACGACCGTCTGCCTGAACACAAGCATTTCCTGAAATGGCTCTTAGGGCAAATAGCTGAACAAAAACCCGATGCTCTCCTCATCGCAGGAGACATCTTTGATAACGGAAATCCATCGGCAGCGGCACAGACCGTTTATTACGAGTTTCTTGCCGATGCCACCCAACTGTGTCCGAACATGCAGGTCATAATCACCGCCGGCAATCACGATTCAGCCAGCCGACTGGAGGCACCACGTCCGCTGCTCACCCGATACCATGTGGAAATAAGAGGAAACGTAAGGAAAATATGGCAGCAATCCAATTGGCTCTATTCCTTCGACGACCTCATCATACCCGTAACCAACGAGCAAGGAGAAGAAGTCATCATCCTCGCCGTACCTTTCCTTAGGAGCGATGTGGTGCAGAACACAAGTTACTCGCAGGGAGTCAACGACTTTCTGAGAGAACTGACGGCTGAGGCACGAAAGAAACACCCAGGCAGGAAGTGCATCATGATGGCGCACATGTACGCCAAGGGGTCGGACATTGCCAAGAAGGATGCGAGCGAGAAGATTGTCATCGGCGGACAGGAGGAAGTAGACCTGGAAGGATGGAACGACCATCCCGACTATATGACTTGCGGACACATCCACAAACGGCAACATATCTGGAACACCGACTGGGCAAGATACACGGGAAGCATACTCCCGATGTCGTTTGCCGAGAAAGACTACACCCACGGAATCGACCTCATCACCATCGGATGTGACGAGGAAGAAAGGAAGGGAAACGCAACGGACGATGAAGAAATGAAAACAAGCAGAGGCAAGGAATGGAAAGTAGACTTTCTGGAATACAAGCCTCAGCACGCCCTTTGCATTCTGCCTGAAGACGAGGAAGAGCGGACATTCAAGAAATGGCAGAAGCTAATCAACTCGCAACTTTCAGAGAGAACAGACGGCGAACTGAGCGACCACTTCGACTACGTGATGCTGAAGGTGAAACAGGAGAAGCTGTCGAGCGATGACATCAAGGAACTGGAGAAACTCGTCAACGAGAAGGATGCTGTGCTCTGCAAAATCCAGCGCATAATCCCGCAACTGGACCTCTCCACCATCCAGGATTCACAGCACATCACCAGCATCGAAGACATCATCAACCGTCCTCCGCTCGACACGCTGAAGGAAGCCTTCGCCATCAGACACAACGCTCCGATGAACGAAAGGCAGGAGAAAATGCTATCCGACTTATTAACAACATCATCATTATGAAATTCCTACAACTCGAGATACTCAACCTCGCTTCGCTTGACAAACAGGGAGGCGAAGTCATAAACTTTGTGGAAGGTGCATTAGGCGAGAGCACCATCTTCAGCATCGTGGGTGCGACGGGAAGTGGCAAGTCTACCCTACTTGACGCCATCTGCCTTGCCCTCTACAACCGCGCACCTCGCTACCCAAGGAAGAAAGGCGACAAGAACCAGAACATCGAGATTTTCGGTGCTGCCGATGCCAGCGAAAGTAACCGTCTGGCTCCTACCGACAGCCGAAACATTCTGACACGTGGCAAGAAAGAGGGTTACAGCAAACTCACCTTCCTTGCCAACAACGGCTGCATCTACCGCGCAGAATGGCACGTCAGATTCCAAAGAGTGCGCTACGAGAACGCCAAGACTGCGCTCTATAAAATCACAAGTAACGCAGAAGAGAGGACGGAGGAAACTGCCGACTGGAACGAGCTGCCCAACATCATCGGTCTCGACTACGACCAGTTTCTCCGCACCGTGCTCATCGCCCAAGGCTCTTTTGCCAACTTCCTGACTGCTAAGGAAAACGAGCGGTACGAACTCCTGGAAAAACTCATCGGATGCGAGGAAACTTATACGAATATCGCTACTGAAATCAAGAAGGCGAAAGACCAGGCGGTGGATGCCTACAACCAGATGGCGGCATCGGTAGAAGCAGTAAGACAAAACCTGCTGAACGATGAAGAACTCGCCCTACTGCAAGAGGAAATCGTCCGTCTGGAAAAGGCTGAGAAGGAACTCGACAGCCAATTGCAAGCCATTTCGAAAGACCTGCAATGGTTTGAAGAAAACGATAAGCAAACGAAGCAAATCGCTATCTGCCAAACAGATATGGAGCAAGCTGCTAATGCCATTAAAGAGATGCAAGCCCAGATTCTCCGTCTGCAGTTGCACGATGAAGTACAACCTGCCGTCAACCTGCTGCAGGAAGTAGAGCGACAGACGCAAAGCATCCACGAGCAGGAAGAAAACATTCTGAAAGCGGAAGCAAACATCAAAAGTCAAGAGTCTGCCATCGACGAAAGCGAGAAAACTCTCACCAGTCTGAAGGAAATGGTCAGCAAGGCACAGGAACAGATAGAAAAGGCCCTGCCGGTAATAGCAGAAGCAAGAGTGCTGAAAACAAAAATGGAAGCGGCAATGCCGAATCTGACAGAAAAGAAAGAGGCATTGGAGTTGGCTAAGAAAGAGAATCAAACTGCCCAAAAAGACGTGGAGGAAAACGCCCGAAACATCAAGAAATGGGAAGCCGAAACGGCGAAAGCGAACCATGCCCTCAAAACGACAAAGGAAGAGATTGCCAAGCAGAAACAGATGCTTCGGGAAGCAACACAAGCCGCTGAACTGGCTTGGGAGAAGGAAAAGAGCAAGACTGCCGGACAGAATATAGAAGAAATGCAGAACAGCAAGACCACAGCCGACAGAAAACTGCAGGATGTTAAGCAAGCCATTAAGGTGGCGGCTCATCTCGTTGCTGCCACAACAGAAAAGCAGAAGAATGAGGAGCGAATCATGGTCTTGGGCAAGAGAAACGCTGAAATAGATGAGGCGTTAGGCAAGCTGACCATCGAGGCTCTGGAGAAAGAGACCCAGACGCTAAGAAATGCCTATACCCTGATGGTAAGTGAAAAATGGGAGATTCATCGTGCCAACCTGACCGAAGGCAAGCCTTGTCCGCTCTGCGGCAGCACGACCCATCCTTATCATACCGACAACAGACAGTTTGAGGAAGCCACCACAGAACTCTCGCAACTTCTGAAAGCCAAGGAAGATCTGCTGAAACAGCAGCAGAAACTGGAGAAGGACCTTTCGGGCGAGAGAAAACAGAACGACGGCGAAGTACAGACACTACAGAAACAACTGGAAAAACTGTCGGGAGAAATCGCCAGTTACGAAGAGGAATGGAAGGTGCTCATCGCTCAGTATCCAAAGATTCCGAAGGCAGAGGCTGAACTGAAATTGCTCTTGCCTATCTATGAAGACAAGGCGAAAGATGCAACCAGCAAACTGAGCCTGTTTAACAAGATTCAGAAAGAGACAGAACGGCTCACCCAACTCAAGGACAAGGCTGTAAAGGACGAAGCTGCGTATGAAAGCAAGGCTTCAACGATACTGAATGAAGCCCAGGAAAGCACTCAAGCCTGCGCCACAAAATTAGCTGAGCAGAAAGCACTTACAACAAACCTCACCTCGCAGCAAAAGAATAAGAAGGAGACCTACGAGAAAGCTAACCAAACGTGGCTTAACGCCAGAAAGGAAATGGAGGAATGGCAGACACAATACAAGCAGATTCTGAATGGCGAAGAACCTGATGCGGCTGAACAAAAACTGACAGCAGCTAAGGATGAAGCAACCAAAGCGGTTGATAAACAAAACGATAGTATCAGCAAACTGAAGACGGAACTCGCCAACAGTAAAGGTTCACACCAAACCATGCTGTCTCAGAACAAGACGATGAAAGAGAATCTACTGGCGAAGGAAAAGGAACTCGACATTTGGATTGAGGAATATAACAAGCAGCTTGAAGAAAAGAGCATCGAAAGAAAAGGCTTCGAGGAGACTGATTCTGAAGAAAAAGGCCTCGAAGAAAGATTAATAGACCGAAAAATCATCGAAGAAATGCTTCACTCTGCCGAAGACTGGAACGCCATCCGCCGGGAAAAGGACGAAAAGGAGAAAGCCGTGGCTTCAACTACCGCCCTTTACCAAAGCGCAGAAAAGGCGCATCAGCTGCACTTGGAACATCAGCCAGCCAAGACCCGAGACGCACTCTTAGCCGTTAAGCAGGAGAGAAGCCAGCGCAACGAGCTGATTGCTGCCAACGCCAGAATGCAGAACCACCAGGAAGCCGTGAAGCAGTTGGGCGACAAGGCTGAGGCTCTGAAGCTCGTAACGCAGGAAAAGGACGACTGGACAGCCATTACGGACGCTATTGGAGCAGACGGCAAGACGCTGCGCAAGATAGCTCAATGCTATACGCTCAGTTTCCTGATAGCGCACGCCAACCAGGAAATCAGAAAGTTCAACAGCCGTTACGAACTGCAGCAGGTAAAGCATTCGCTGGGCATCAGAGTCATCGACCACGACCGTGCCGACGACATCCGAGACACCACTTCCCTATCAGGTGGCGAAACCTTCATCGTGAGCCTCGGCCTCGCCTTAGGCTTGTCGTCATTGTCTTCCCGCAACATCTCCTTCGAGAACCTGTTCATCGACGAAGGCTTCGGAACCCTCGACCCCGATACCCTAGCCACCGTCATCGACTCCCTCGCCATGCTGCAAAGTTCGCAAGGCAAGAAGGTGGGGGTCATCAGCCATACCGACACAATGAGCGAGCGCATCACCACCCAGATTAGGATTATCAAGAATGGCAACTCCGGCAGCAGCCATATCGAGATTTATCCATGACAAAAGGTACTGCTTGAGGCTTATCAACCTTTTCTCACCTATGGTCGTGGGAATTCTGTACGCCCAACGTGCTACTGGCCACTTTTGGTGCCTTCCTGATGTTCGTAACTGCTTTTCTATCATTTTTCTATATATTAGTTTGTAAATAATCAAAAATACTGTACTTTTGCTATAGAAATACATAAATACTGCAAATGAACTACATAGAACTGAATTTATTTCCTGAGGAGGAAGAGAAAATTCAAAAGGACTCTGACTCGGACGGAAGCAAGAAAAATCGCTCAGTAGAAAGCAATGAGTATGACTATGCTGTAAAAAGAAAATACGACTTTACGAATTTGTTTGAAAGGCTTTCAACGTCAGCATTCCGCAGCCGATTCCACCTCTCACAAAAGGACAGGGAATACATAACCGAGAAAGGTTTGGCCACAATCCGCAAACATGCAGAGGATTTCGTGGCCAAGCGTCTCGCTCCTGCCGTAATCCCCAACGACGGCAAGCAGACTCCAATGAAGGGACATCCCGTATTTATTGCCCAACATGCCACAGGCTGCTGTTGCCGAGGCTGCTTCTTCAAATGGCATCATATACCCGCAGGAAGACAGCTGACAAGGGAAGAACAGCAATATGCGGTGGAGGTGTTGATGGAGTGGATAGTCATGACAGGTTCCTAATCGTTGGCCATCAAATACAAGCAGTACTTATTGAGCAGATTAGGCAATAGTAAATCTCCCTTTTGGTAACGCTCAGCATCGAGTGGTAATATTCTTTCACAAACCTTTCTATGACCTTTGAACAGGGCATTGAGATATGGTGTGGCATTCTCTTGGGTAATACACACATCGGTAAAGAATTGTGTGAGGTCCTCTGCATCAAAGACAATGGAATAGCTTGGTCGTTTGGCTCCTGGAATGTCTTCTACCAATATGTTCTTGCTGACGAGGTCTTGTATGTCACGTATGGCTGTGTCTTTGGAACACTTAGCCAAGGATGCCCAAGTCTTAGACGTTATCTTTGCCTCATAGCCATCAAGGAAGATATTGAGCATTTGTGTCTGTCGCTCCGTCATAGGTATGGATGCAGCCTTCTGCCAAAAGAAACTTTTGTTCAAGATGGTGGTAACAATGGTTTCTGCTTCATCGAGCGCATCAATCAGTTTCTTCATATACCATACCAACCATTCTGTGATGTCGCCATCGCCACGTTGCATACGTTCCAGAATGTCGTAATAGTGGTTCTTGTCTTTATTGATTTGAGACGAAATATTGTAGAAACGCAACTCGCTCTTCTCACCGCGAGCCAAAAGCATGTCGGAGATAATGCGAGCCAGTCGGCCGTTGCCATCTTCGAAAGGATGTATGCTGACAAACCAGAAGTGGGCTATGGCTGAACGGACAACGCTACCCGCTGTGTCTTCGCCATCAAACCATGCTATAAACTTTTGCATCTCGCTTTCTACAAGATTATGAGAAGGGGCTACATAATGCACCTTCTCACGGCCGAACATACCGCTGACAATATGTTCCTCGTTTGTACGGTATTGTCCAATCTCTATATGGCTACCTTCGCTAAAACCAGTCGGAAAAAAAGCCGCTTGCCATGCACAGAGTTTCTCTTTACAGAGAGGTTGGTCATAGTTCTGCACGGCTTCGAGCATAACACTAACCACAGAGTCAACATAATGAGAAGGAGCTGTATATTTCACGTTTTCAATTCCCAGTTTTCTAGCGATTGAAGAACGCACCTGTTCCTCATTCAGACGTATGCCTTCAATTTCTGAAGAATATACTACATCATGTGTCAAGTTCTCTGCCATGGCTCGGAGTTTGCTGTCAAAACCGAGCGAGCTCAATCTGCCGTAAAGCAAACCTTGCTTACGACATACTATTTCCTGAAGTATTGATACCTCAGAAGCATCCCAACGGAAGTTTGTCCAATTATCTCTTTCGTGTATATACATAATATATTTGTTCTATGTGCGACAAAGAAAGTGCAAAGGAGTGGAAAACATCAAATTTACTTGATTGTTTTCCCGAGTGCAGCCTATTTTATTTAAAAAACGGCATTAAACGCCGCATATTCTGCGACAAAAATAATAAAATAATGTCGAATCGCCAAATAAACCAGAAAAATACCGCATATTTTGCGACGTTTCCAAGAGGGTAACGGCAAGTATGGATAATCGATCTTATAAATGAACAGCCAACCGTAATCGTCGTGAGGAAGCTCCACATGGTTAAATGGTACAGGATCCAACTGATTGCATAGTTTATACCCCAGTTCGGGATAAGAATAGTTCATAAAAAAGTTGGTAGTCTCACAAATATT
>OCRP01001322.1_pt1 | contig 13641 bp, 18 predicted proteins | sample 1538871 | NCBI WGS metagenome assembly OCRP01 (sample SAMN04571731, study PRJEB22368) | human gut metagenome | biome: human gut; material: stool | host: Homo sapiens | place: Luxembourg | collected 2012-09-20 | reverse complement strand
ACTATGAAAATTAGTTATTTTAGAACATTATGGACTTGTGTCCGTGTGTGAGAAACACATGTTATATAAATGTTTTGTCAAATAATGATTTAATGTGACCATTGAACCATTGACTTAAATGTCTATATCCATACTCGTTTGGATGTAAACCATCATTTAAAAGGTTATTTATACTATATTTATTGATAGGTGAAAAAGTGTTATCAATAACATTACAATAATATTTTTTATAAATTTCATTAATTTTAATATTAAGCTCGTTTAGCGAATATCCCGCGTTATTAATAGTTCCATATGCAAAGTTATTTTCTATTGTTCCTCGTTTACGATTTAATGGTAGTATTCCAATTATATTACATGCTGTGTTATCTTTCCTTATTTTAGTTAATATATAGTTTAAAGCTCCGCACACTGTTTCATTTTTTGGATACATATCATTAATATCGCCTAGTGGCATATCATTTCCATAGTCATTTGTTCCCATGAATATGCAAACAAAATTGTTTATTGAAAAATCATGTGTATCTGCCATTGATATTCCATTTATATTACCAGACTTGTATAATAATCCGCTCCCAGTTCTATAACCAGCATCAATATTAAATATGCTTTTTAATGGATTATACCATCTGATTGCCTCATTATCTTCATACGGATATCCTGCCGTTATGCTGTCACCCATTAAATACATACTATTTGATTTATTATAATTAGTATCAATCAGCATCCACCCTGTCGGACTGGTTTTATTAACACAGTCAAACCATCTATAAGCTACTGATTTATTATAAAGCGGTGCATTGTCAATACTAACAATTTGCATAACCCATAATTGTCCTGCTAATGGAAATGAAAGATTATTAACCACAAAATTACCATATTTTAGATTAAACGGGGCGTTTACAGCATCGCTTGTTTCTTTATTGATAGTTACCCAGTATCCTCCACAATTTGTAAATTCATTGAAATCATGTGAAGCAATATTATATATATTAGTATAATTAAAATTAGTCTCTAATATTTTCCAGTTTAATGTAACTTCTTTTGTTTCCGTATTAAACCAACGATACGCAACGCTATTATTATATTTTTGAGTGTTATTCATGGTAACTACTTGTAATACCCATTTATTAGATGTGGCAGGGAAAGATAAATTGATTATTACAAAATCACCATACTTTAGATCAAACGGGGCGTTTGTTATATCGTTTTCATCGGACGATACTGTTAACCAATAACCACCACAATTAACATAGTCATTAAAATCATGAGATTTTATATTTTTGTCATTGTCATAGATAAACTGACTATTTGACTGACCATATATCATTCCAGTATCGGTGAATGAGGATAAATTGCTGTTATATGTATATAAGTGTGAGTTTGTTGTTAAAAGATAAATTTTATTTTTATCAGTCATTTCAGTGGTACTGTTAACCACAACTGGACTGTTGATATTATTAATATATGGGACAAAAATTTCAGCTAAACTACCATCGTTAGCCATTTCATTTAATTTGTTATCAATCTCAGCCTGTACATCTAAATTTTTGAAATAATCTTGTACATAACTTTTCAGATCGTTAAAAGCATCTTGCAAGTTGTCAAAATTTTTCTGCATTGCTTTCCATTGCACTATAAGTTTGTTAAATTCTTGTAAAAACCAATCCTGATTAAGTTCGTGAAAATTAGTGTAAGGCCCTAAATTTTCCATACTCATAATATATTACCTCCTATCAATATACCATTAAGCAAAAATTTTCGATAAAACTTTCTGCTATTACATCGTACAAGTTAAAAACAACTAAATCTCTCTCGCTTTGTATCATTTGCTGTGACGTAGTAACACCAATGTTTCCATGAGCCCGTCCAGTTCTTGTATGCGTTCCTGTTCTTCCATCATTCACGTTTTCTTTTTCTGTGTTGGTAATACTTCCATTTTCTGTAGTATCTCCGTCAGTGATCTGTTTTGCATGATCTGCAAGCCCTGCGTTAAAAGCGGTATTCTGATCTGTTATGTTAACGCTGTTCACTATTTCATTTGTGCTAGTGCTTTTTACTGTGTTATCTCTAGCACTGGAAGATGTTTCATCGTCAGTATCTGTCCAGTCCTCCATACGATCATAGTTTTCGATCGGATTATATTCAAGTACTGTCGTATCATATAACTTTTTCCAGTTAATCTGATACTTGTTACTCCATATTGTAATACGATTTTTCATGTAAGTAAAATCTGGATATAAAATCTCCAACTCTCTCGTCCTCATCAAAATCGTATCAATAGCAATCTGTTTCACAATCCCCTCAGGAACATTAAACCCTTCAAACAATGTGTTATCATAGTTATATAAACCCTCAACTGTTAATAAACTCAATCGGGATCACCTCCAGTTGTTTTACGTGAAACATTTTTATTTGGGTTGTGCCTCCAATTTACACTTACCTCAACACCAAACATCTTTTTAACATCATCACAACTTTTTTTCCATCCGTCTAACCACATTTCCATCCTAGTTGACGTTTCGACATCATTGCTTTCCGCTTCGGAAGAAATCATTCTTTCTTTCTTGTCCGATCTGGCAGATGGGATGCCGACTTCAGTACAAAACAATTCTTCCAATCTCCGCAGAGTGTCCAGAACATCACCAGCAATATAATTCTGTCGCAAGTTGTTCACAAAATAATCCCACGGTTCTTCCGTCTGATCTCCTCTCTGTATTCTCAGTTTTTCGTCATAGAAAACAGCCAAATCACCTCTCATAACCTTATCCATGACTTTTTTCAGACTTTCTGCTCCCGCTTTGTTCCTTGCTCTGAAAACATATGCAAGTTTGCTGTTCATCACGTTCATATCCAGAGATTCCATAGCGATAGCCATTTCATTAGCATATCGTCCTACTAAATCCAAGATCCCACCATAGTCCGCGGTACATTTAAAAAGAACACACTGCTCACCAATCACAGGTTCAATCACACCCTTTAGCAATGGATTACTAATCACGGCCTGAGCTGGTCTGTAAAAAACATTGTATCCCTTGAGTGTACATCCCTGTGGAATTACACCAAACTTGTCCGTATTGATGATAGCAACTGTGCCCCAGCAATATAAACAATACAAAAAATAATCTTTATCCCAGTTATCTGGTACTTCCCATTTCATCACAGATATAGCTTTCTGCAATAAATATCTCTGAAAATACCAAAACAACTGAGTATTTTTGCAATGGTTAGTACTCGGGCTTATGCTACTATTATACTGGTTGATATAATTATACATCACAGGAGCACCAACACCTGTATCACATCCAAACATAAATTCACCTCCTACAAATTATTAAAATAATCAAACCACACTCTAGCATATCCGGCACGTTCCTGATGTATACTTGCAGGCCTTTCGTAGTTAGCCTGAAAAGCAAGTGCAAGGTATCCAGCATCCTGTGTACTAACACTCCACTCTCTCCAACTCAACGGGTATGCACTTGTACTATACCATTGTGGTTCGATACCCCAGTTTTTAATTCCCGAACTTTGCTGAAACTCTGCAAAAATAACACTCAACTGTTTCTGACCATCATACCAATCATCGTGTTTTCCATAAAGTACGTCAATAACATTATACAGATCGGTCGGTGGTGTCCACTGCACAAGTCCATGTCCAGTACCTCCAATTTCAATCAGTGCTGGATTGAAAGTGCTTTCCTGTTGAATATTTCCACAAAGTCCGGCAATAGCATTTACACTCCACCCCTGAGATTTAAAATAATTTAAAATCACAGTTGCGTTATTTATGGCTTTTTCATTGTTTCCGCACAGGTTAGCTGTGGGATCTCCAAAATACTCACTGTTTCCACCAACCTGCCAATCACCACCAGAGAAAGGCCAACGGTAACAATGTGTGTAATGAGTACCGCTTTGTATATCATATGTATTAATACTAACCTGATCCGGCAAAGGTTTTTTGGAAGTGTGAGCTCCCATAGTATGACCGCCATTGTCCAGATCGTGAACAATTTCAGTATGTTGGTGTTCACTGCTATTAATAACAAGAATATCTCCAACATGAAAATCAAAAGTCGCAAAATCTGTTATTATAATTTCCTCAAACCCCAAACTTTTTAAGATTCCCCCCATTGTGTAGGTTGTAAAAGGCCATGCACTCAAATTGATCTCATATCCTGCGTGACCCAAACCATACCACACAAAGGAGGAACAATCGTAGTATGTTATACCATTAACTGTACGCTCGTTTCTGTAGTCCTGTGAATAACCAACCGCAGGATCGTTACATTTTTCTATCCACCAATTCATTGCCTGTAATATTAATCCACCGATTCCACCTGATCCACCAGATCCCCACGGATTCTGACCTGAGTTAGCGCTTGTCATAAGTGTGACAAACATTGAAATATTGCTTGCAGGAAAGCTACGCATAATATACACCACCCTCAAGAAATTGTTTGATCTGTTCTTTTTCGTTTCTGGTTGCTCCGTGTACGTTAATCGAACCATTTTCAACCACATAATACCCAGCACCTAACTCCTGCATTGTGCCATTTCTCATATAAGGTCTACCATTATCTGCCCTGTCCTCATCAACCAGAGTTAAAAACATGTGTTCTATTGTCGGCACTCTCATTGTGGATAGCATTGATCCATTACTACCATTACTTATAGGTGTTGGCAATATACTGTTAATAGCACTCACAACACCGTTTGCACTGCCCAAAAAATTACCTGTGGCAAACTGTCCTACAGCTCCGGCTGTATTCATCAACGATCCTAGAACATTACTCTGTAAATCACTGATCTGAATAGGTACGCCCACAACCGCAAATTGACTGTGTAGTGTTTGAGTTGCGGTTGAAACCTGTAACTGAGCAATCCCGCTCATCATGTCAATAGTTTCTAGCACATTTATTTTATTTGCACTACCAATTACTGAACCATCAATTTCAAAGCGCCCCCAGGGATTAATTTCCATTGTGATTCTACGAAACGGTGAACTGTTCAAAAAACTTCCTCGAGAGACTTGTGGGTGTTCTTCTATCGGAGCTTCAAATCTAATGTTAAATCTGGGTTTATCTGGTATCTTATAACATGCTTGTTTAAACGACCACCATCCGAGTTTTATTTCTGATACGGACGGAACTACAGAACCATCAGGATCCACGGAACTTAATGGAAACGGAAACCACATACAGCCGACTACATACTGAAAGGGATTGAATAAGCATTTCAATAGATTTTCCGTTATCTGTTGTCCAGAAATGTCGGCCCAGTCTAAATTAGTAAAAATCTGTGAACAAAATCCTTTAAAATATTCAGGCGTAAATGCGTAATATTGATTCAGACCATCAGCGCCAACAATTCCTAACACATAACACCCACCACTAATACCTGATGTTGCAGGAAAAGCCCCGTTTTCTATTGCATAAGTGTGTGTCATCGGACTTGTTTTAGAAGGATATAAATTATCAATAATCGTACCATCAAAACTTGTTGAGCTTCTCAAAAAATATAAATTCGTACTCTGTATTGTATCACGATACGTTGCCAACACATCCACAACGCAATGTGCAATCCATGTATTGTTTCTGTACTCCCAGTCCTCCACCCAGTACGATCTTCCAAACTCGCTGATCTCACAATAATTCCAACTCGGCGCCGATCCACCATTTCTCAGTATGATCTGCGGATTTTCAATAGAACATGGCTCATTTATATTACAGGAAACGGCGGTAACATCACCGCCGACAATTCCCGTAGAATTAACTCTTTTACTTGCCGTTTTAAAATTGACTGTTACCGCCATTATTATTTCCTCCTATTCCAGAACAAAAACAAGTCCATTCTCTGTAAGATCATTCCAGTAACGATCTGTGAAATGATAGTAGATATTCCAGTAACCACCTGCACTGTTGAAAGGCGTTGTGCTACTCCATTGTTTGATAGTAGTAAGCCCCATAGCCTCCTCATCAAACAGTACGGCAAAGATGTTGCTCATTGCCTGAGCTTCTCCCTTCTCAACACTTCCGTCCGGTTTCATCACACTAGGCGCAACATTAATTCCCATCGGACTTTCAAGTGTCTGCCAAAAGTTAACTTTTTCGTTGGTGGCAATCTTTAGATACTGATCGTGGAATGTGTTACTCAACACAGTGGTGTCCGCTGTGTGCAGATCGGGGCTAAAAATCATAATATTCTGCATCCGAAGTGGCGTATGCCTTGCAATCTCTTTTCCTGTAATGTTCGCATGGAATCGAGTTGTTCTCTCCGTAAAGAAGTCCATGTAAGTCATGATTTTAGCACATGCCCACTTATAAAAACTAGGGAAGTTATCCGCTTTTCTAACATCGTCAGCGGTTAACTGTGATCCGTTCTCATCATTGTACATAGTCAGTAACTTGACAACATGCTCTCCGGTATATCCCTCTGTACTTTCTGTAACTCCCGTCTGCCAGATATTTTTGGCTCCAATGTAGTTCGCAACACATGCTCTTGCCATGCTTTCGTGTGCATTCTCGATCATGTCCATCGTGTTCTGAGTGTACATGCTCACGAACTGACCGAACTCGTCAGGATTACGAAACGCCTGATCCAACTGATCTCTGAAATAAGTCCTGTGTCTCTGGAATACCTGACCGCCGTAGAAATTGGTCTGTAAAACTTTACCTTTTTTGATTTTGTACATGTCGACAGCTGTGTCATCATCAAGTGGCTGTCTCTGATCGTTTTCCCAATCATCGTCCAGCATCCCCAACTTTCGCACATGGTTTCCCCATTGCTGTGTGCTTCTTCTTAACCCTTTAAACTTTGCATTGTACGGTCGCACAGAAAAAATAGTCCTGTCAAGAACCTGAGAAATGCTGTTCATAATCCTGTCATTACCTGCAAGTAACGCTGTCTGTGCCTGTGCTACGAACGAACTTGTGTCCGTTGCTTTCATAGTTTCAACGCCTGTGGCCTGTTTAACGATATCATTCAGCACTGTGCTGATCTGATCGAAACTTAATGTATTCGCCATTATTTTTCACCCCCTGTCAATCCATCATAGTTTGGTGGATTGATAATGCTTGCTATAGCATCTTCTGTTGTAACCTGTTTGGGAACTGTGTTCTGCATCAGATTAACGTTGTTACTCTGTACCGCACTTGTGAGACTTTTCAGAGCATTCAGGACGTCATTCTGTTCACTGATCTGCTGAATCTGCTGTGTCTGCGGATATGCCTGTGGCTGTGGCTGTGCCTGAGGCTGTGCCTGTGGAAACTGCTGTGCATATCCCTGTACACCCTGCACCGGTGTCTGTGACTGCTGATAGTTCTGTGGATAGAACTGTGGCTGTGGCTGTGGCTGTGGCTGTGGCTGTGGCTGTGGGGCACGCTGGGTTGCTGTGCCTGACATTGTGAGGATTTCTTCTTTTGTGAATCCTGCGGTGATGAGTGTGATTAAGTTGTCTAATGTCATATCTTGTAATCCCTCCTGAGATATTTTTTATGAGAAAAGCCTGTGGAAATGATACCGTCATGTTCGTATGTGACTGCATACCAGTTTCCAGAATAGCATCCTAGACAGATGCATTTAGTTTTTTTCGGCATTTCTGCGATAACTGTTCCGTCTGTACTAGGATCTGCCCTGATCATCAGAGGCTCTGTGTTCGTTTCGACGATATACACACCTCTTATATTTTTGTTGTAGTTAATCGTCATTTTTTTCACTTCCTGTAATATGGTCTGTGAGTTTGGTTAGTGCCTGAGTGTTGTTGTTGAGTGCGTCTGTCATGTTCTTCATTTCTTCCTTGTGAGCATCCGTTTCTTTCTGCCAGAGATAGAAAGTAGCGATAAGGCAAGCGCAAGGCACACCAATGTTACTGATAAGAGTTGATAACGAGTTAACGTCCATATTTCACCCCCATTGATTATATTTAGCACAACATATAATATGTTTCACGTGAAACATTAAAGAAAGGTGAGAAATGTTTCACATGAAACAAAACATATGCAGGCTTTGACACTCTGCATATGTGACGAAAGATTAAGTGCTACAAATTCTTGAGTTGTACATACTCATGCACATTGGATCATTATGATCCCACGCTCCCAACGTGTTGTACGTGTGCCACGAACACTTGTCTTTCTATGAAAGATAATATCAGATATAAAGCACAAAGTCAATATTTATTTTTAAAATATATCTCAAATAGAGACTTGCTTGTGATATCCTCAAACAGTACCTTGTTTGATAAATACATATCCCATAAATAAATAAAATCTCGTCTGAAAGCTTTCACATCCTTGTCCGTATTGGAATACTCTGGCGGTGTACCAGAGCTATGCCGTGTTACATATATTAAGTCTTTTCTCTTGTGCTGATATATTGTAATAGCAGCCATTTTACATAGAGGTATCAGTTCTTTAATGTTCATGCTTTTAATTCCTGAATAATCAGCGGAATAAAATTCATTTCCTAGTGCCATCCTGTTAAATGCTGAATCTGATCCAGACATTTTATACAGAGCTGTGTCTTTTTTCTTTTCAGAAATCGGCGAATCATACAAGTTAAAAAGTCCAATACCTCTATCACGTATAATAGACAGAGATTGTTTATTAATATCCATGTTCGATACTTTTTCCATTAAACCATTTTCAATAAACATATCACATGATAAACTTTCGGAATTGGAAAACAATAAAAACTGTATTGGATTAACACCCTCGAGTTCACGGTTTCGATTCATTGTTTCATATGCGTTTTTAAAAGCATATCCGGCATTTTCAACTCTGCGTTCACGTTTTTCAGGGATAAACTCATCATATATCCCTATCTCAACGTCTGATGCATCAAAACCTCGTAAATTGGCAAAAGTATTTAATGCTATAGCATAACCAAGTATATTTCCAGTATATTTTATTTTACCATTTTCGTCAATTTCTGCGTTATAATACACCGCAATATTTTTTCCGACACTTTTCGGATATATTGACCATCCCAGATCGTGATTTAATTTTTTAAAAGGTGAAAGCTCTGGAATTTTAATCATATCAATCTGTGTCTGCAATGATCGCATATAAGCGAAAATTTTTTTATGCTCAATACAGTATTTAAGAGCACCGTAAGTTTTCCCCGTACCACGTCCGCCCCAGATGTAATTGAACTTTTGTCCATATCCTAAAACAGCGGGTATCGATAGATACCCGCTGTTTTCATAAAATGATAACATATTATTTCTGTGGCTCTGGCATAGGAATATTCTTTTCAGGATATCCCATACGGGCTAACGCACGATCTGGGGAAACAAGTGCACAAATAAGATAATCACGACCTGATTTTGAAGTTCTGTGAAGAACCTCAATAAAAAACATATCTGGGACTTCTTCCATATCAAAAACACGATCAACAATATCCTCGAATGACTCTCTGAAAGTTGCTGACTGTCCGGAGAATACATCTCCTGTGTTTGCGTCCTGCACTGAAATGCAGGTTATTTCATTTCCGTTATTGTCGGTGGTAAGATATTTTGCCCACGCTCCAACGCAGATAAGTCCTTTGTTTTCTACGTTTTTAAGTGAAACGATTGCAGGTGATTCAATGAGGTCATACTCTGCATAGGTATCGAGGTTTCCTGATGATTTAATGATCTTATAATTCTTTTCCATGATTTAATTCTCCTTTTCTTTTGGTGATTTTGTGAAAGTTGCGTGCATTAAGAATACTTCTGCATCCATGCCATATATTTTAGTTTCTTCCTCGTTTCGCTCCCAATCGATAACGATTCCAAAATTTCTTTTTTTTATCTCTTTGCTGATCTGATCGTCTGTGAGATTTCCAATTAAGACTAATTCTTTTGTAATCTCACATTTGTTCTCTGAATCGTAGCAGATAACATTAATTTTGTTAACTTTTAACTCTCTTGTGATTTTCATGTTATCACCTCCCTGTATTATCTCTGTTACATGAATTATTATAGCACTAATATTAATTCTTGTCAAATGTTTCTTTAAATTCTTTTAAAGTTCTTGCGTCTGTCAAAATCCGTCGGTACTCATCTGTTATTCCAATAGTGTAAGTTGACGGTCTGATAACTACGTTTTGTGTAATTTTTAAAACATGATTTTCCACGGTGAAATCCCCATAAGGAACGTCATTGTACACGCTTTCAGTTCCTCCCGATCGTAAAAAGGTGAAACCAATTTTAAAGGCTTCAATTCCTCCATGTTCTTCCAACTCATCTGGTGCAAGCTTTTTATTAACTCCTGCGATTGTTGCGTGAAGTTTTCCGTCTTTAGTTCTATAGACATATTTTTTAGCACCAATGGTGGAGAATTCAGTATACGTATCCTCGAATTCATACACCCCCATATAATGTTTAACGCCATAACGGTCTGTAGCGTATGCGGAATTGGAGATACTTTGCTCTTTTCTCTCAGAATTGTATCTATCAAATAACTCGTCAATATTATCACCTCTTACTTTTATATATTTTACTGAATCCGTATCGCTGTAAACGTAACGATCTCCAACTATGTTTATTCCCTCTTTCAATCGCAGACGTGCCCATGCTGTTACCCAAACACCCCATTGATAAGGCAAGAAAGCTGTTCTGTTATATTTAGTGAGTAATGTTTCACGTGAAACATTTTCATAAACTGTATATATGTTTTCTGCCGATTCTGTAAATATTAACGACTGTTTCACGGGTGATTGAACCATCATTCCATAGCCAGCGTTAAGCAAAGCCTTTTGCAAGTTGTAGAAAAGTTCCTGTTCCACGATTCCTTTTAACTCTGTTTTGTCAATATAATATTTACGGAAAATGTCTTTCAACGGTTCTGGCAATGCTCCGTATTTACTCTCATAACACTCTGTTATTTCAAAATGTTTCCATTTGTACTCACGTTTCATTATCTCATAATCAATATCAGTGAGCGTTATTTCAATATAGTCAGCACTTAAAATACGACCATTGTCAAGTGTTTCACATGAAACATTTCTACATTTTGAATATGAAATATAGGGCGCTCCGTAATACTTGTCGATCTGCTCAATACCTGTTATTTTACATCGGAATAAGAGTGCTTTTCCTCTATCCAGTTTCTTATCTATATCAGATTCATCTATTGATCCGATATATACAAAACGTGTCATCGGGAAAACACAATTCAACACAACGTCAGGATATGAGGATGACCTATCATATGAACCGATTCCTAGAATATTTTTACCATCTGCACGTATCACGGTTCCTGAGTAATAACGGTTAGCGTGAGTATCTCCACCCCGAAACGCCTCCTCTAGCAGATCGAAAACATCTATAGTGGGAAATATATCCTTGTGTTTTCGTGACCAACCATACATGGCTTTTTTCGTTTCACGACGTACATAACCGGTTGACGTTAATGGTAGTGTATATAGATTGTCATTTGACAGTATCATACGTTTATACATTGCTTCAACTAGTCCAATCGTGTCGTATGTACTATACTTTATTTCATAATCGGTTAGTTCTGTCCATGGAAAACGCTTTTTACTATAATCGAATTTTTCACCAGATAATTTCTGATGTTTTACTTTCATTTTTGAGGTAAACGTATTTAGTGACATATTAGTTTGCAGATACGAACACCTAAATTCAAAACGCTCTAACATTTCACATTTCAATATTTTTCGTGATTTAATAGCGAAAACTTCGTCCGGTGAAAATGTGTATATACCACGCATAAATTGAAATTCATATGAAAGATTGTGTACAAATATCATATAATACGCATAGTTATCGTCATTCATAAGATTGTCAATAAATAACTCAAATTCTGACCAATTTCTTCCTATTATAGTGTCAATATGTAGATCGTCGAGAAAAAGAATTGAAAACTGCCAAATATACATTATTGACTGTTCAATATCTTCTAATCTAGTTGTCTCGATATCGAAAGCACACAAACAATTTTTATATCCCTTTGCTTTTTTACTTCCTCTATTCGATCTGGTGTCGTGTAAACATGGTAAATTCTGTATTCTATTATAGTTATAAGTATCTACTGTATACAGATTATCCATGTTTACCTCCTGCGCTTACGTTTACCCGCTTTCCTCTTCTGACGTTTCACTTTTTCTTTCTTTGCTATGCCAGATTTCAATTTTTCGATGTTACGTGATCCAGTTTTCAAAAATTCATTGTATAGCTTTAACATTTTGCCCGTACTCAGCTTTTCACCATCAGAATATAACTCAACTGCAAAATCAGAATCGTATATTCTATCAGATGCAAAATCTCTGAGTTGTTCCATAAAACGCCCAAAATTTAGTAAATCCTCATGCGTTTTTAACTCCGTTCCATACATATCATTGATGTGTTTCATTTCTTCTTTTTCCCGTTTTTTCAATCCTGTAATTGTCGTTCGTTCAGACGCTATGATAGTTGCCAGTTCAGATAACAAGTGATAGATTTCTCTATCACTTGTTATATCTTTCAACTGTTTGTAGCGTTGTATCGGTCGATCCGCTACAAGGTTGATATCTTTATAGTCAGATTTCAGTAATCTTTCATAACGTTTACGCCAGATTGATCTTAACCGTGAATACTCTTTTCTAACGTCTTTCATATCCCACGTTAATTCCAACGCAAGCGGTGTATAATCGTCTTTTGTTCTTATAAGACCTTGTGGTTTACTCTTCTTCAAATAAGTCTTTTTTGTTGTCAATCGGTACACCCCACCTCTAATTTGTTGTAGTATACAGGACGAAAATTTTCTTCAAACTCGACAACGTAGTCGTGTACGATTGCCATTGCGACTGCACCGGTGTATGCTTGCACTAGCATGTAATCACATTTATATTTACACTGACTTTTAAGGATGTTCGGTGTATTTAATTCTTTTATATACACTTTATACCATGATTTTTTACTGTTCATTGGTCTGCTCATTGTATAACCTCCATTTCTCTACACATCTCAGGATATCGTCAAAACCTACCATTGCTCCCCACATTATATAAGGCTTATCATCAAAACACTTTTTAAATTCGGAACAAATCTCTGACTGGTTACATGAATGACAAAATTCAGTATCATTACATGTAAAACATATATCACAATAATTTTTCATTTCTTATATCCTCCTGACCATTTTGCTCCACACCATACACCATAAGGGAAAATTAATATAGCTCCAAAACCAAACCACAAAATTGCATCCAACATTAGTACACACACCTACTTTCTATTTCTTCTTTGATCCATTTTCGTTCCCGATAACGCCACGGGAAACGCATATACTTGTACTCTTGCAGTAACTCACGAGGAGTGAACCATGCAAGGTAATTTTTGTAACTTTCTTCATAATCTGTCATCTGTTTACCTCTCTTTCATTTGATAACATTATTATATATAATTATTAGATTTATTCAAAGTCCATAGTGTTCATAGAACACATGTTCGCAAACATCACCCCTGTATGTGTTTCTCACACACGGACACAAGTCCATTGTGTTCCAAAATAACTGATTTTCATAGTGCAATGTGCATAATTATTGGATTGATTTCCAGTAATAGTTGTGTATATTGCACTAATATTTTGTCCGTTGTGCGCGTACAGTGGACGTTTGTGTCTGTGAGTGTCCGTGTGTGACGGACAAATTTGG
>OCRP01001307.1_pt1 | contig 13813 bp, 13 predicted proteins | sample 1538871 | NCBI WGS metagenome assembly OCRP01 (sample SAMN04571731, study PRJEB22368) | human gut metagenome | biome: human gut; material: stool | host: Homo sapiens | place: Luxembourg | collected 2012-09-20 | reverse complement strand
TTGTCGTTCGTTCAGCTTTTTTGCCTGCCAAATCGTATGTATTTTTTCAGCCACTAACTTAGAAATTCCATAAGGTGTGTTCGGTGTGGGAAGCGTCTCTTCTGTTTTCAAATCTTCAGCTGCGCCATAAGGGGCTATGGAACTAGTAAAAACAATTTTCTTTATCCCGAACTTCTCGGCAAAAGCACATACATTCTCCGCACCACGAATATTCGTCTCAAAATAAGCCTGGTCCGGATGTCCCGGGGTACGATGAACGGCTGCAAAGTTAAAGATGACGTCTTCGGAAGTAACGGGAATATCAATATTTATTTCAGAACGAACATCACAATTGATATATGTAGATTTACCTTCATGGTTATTCTCCACAATATCCAGATTGTATATTTTTGTACCCGGATATAAATTATCAATTAGAGCAATAAGGTGCGTACCGATAAAACCGGAACCGCCAAATATAAAATAACTCATTTCACTAGATGATTAAATTCATTATATTTTAACTCTACAAACTCCTTTATTTCCTTCTTAAAACGTTCTTCCGAAAAAGTCTCCGCATGGTCACGTATTATTTTAGGATCAAACGATCTTTCTAGTTTTTCAAATCTTTCTACTGCACCAATAATCGATTCTACAGTTTGTTCATAAAAGAAAAGACCTGTTACTCCTTCTTTTACTGTTTCCAAAGAACCTCCCCTGCCATAAGCAATAACAGGAGTCCCACATGATTGCGCTTCAATCGGAATCATACCAAAATCCTCATCTGCTGCAAAAACAAAGGCTTTAGCTTTCTGCATCTTTTCTTTTAGTACGGCAAATGACTGATATCCCATAACAGTTACATTATGCCCGGCAATCTTACGTATCTTTTCCAAATTAGGACCTCCACCAATCACAACCAGCTTTTTATTAGGCATACGACTGAAAGCTTCGACAATAAGATCTATTTTCTTATATCCCACCAAACGACTACTAGTTAAATAGAAATCTTCTTTCTCTACGCACAAATCAAAGTTAGAAATATCAATATTAGGGTGAATTGTTACAGCATCCCGCCTATATGTCTCCTGAATTCGACGTCCCACATAATCTGAATTACTTATAAAATAGTCAACCCGGAAGCTGGATATCAAATCCCATTTACGAATACGGTGAAGCATATATTTAGCCAGATATCCTTTCAAGCCTTTTGTCAACCCTGATTCTTCCAAGTATTCATGATACATATCCCATACATAGCGAATAGGAGAATGACAATAACAAATATGCAATTGATCCGCTTTGGTTAGAACTCCTTTGGCTACAGCATGAGAAGATGATATAATCACATCATATCCCCGTAAATCAAACTGTTCTATTGCAAACGGAAATATAGGCAAATACATCCTATGCTTCTTTACCCCTAAAGGTAACTTCTGAATGAATGATGTATGGACTTTATTCCAGTCAATCCCTAATTCGTCACAAACTTGTTTTTTAGCAACTAAGGTGTAAATATCTGCGTCTGGAAATACATCCGCAATAGCTTTGACTACTTTATCTGAACCGCCAACGGTTACTAACCATTCTTGAATGATGGCAATCTTCATCTTATTTCAATTTTAAACAATAACTTACTGATTTAAAACCTGTACATACGTATCTACAATAGAAGATATCATCTTTTCCATCGTAAAAGTTTTAAGATAAAGTTCACGAGAATTTATCGAATATCGATTCAACAAATCAGCATTTATCGATAATTTTTTTATTGCATCTACAGCTTCTTGTTCTGTTTTAAACACAAGCCCATTATAATCGTGAAGTACAACTTCATTATTACCAACCACATCTGTAGCGACTATTGGAAGCCCTACTGATGCAGCTTCAATTAGGGCATATGGTAAACCTTCAAAACGAGAAGTGGATAGATACAAATCAGCGTTCTTAAGATAAGACATGGGGTATTCTGTGAATCCAATAAAATTTATATTAACATGCTCTTCTACACTTTTTTGTTTTAATCGCACAAAGTCTTCTCCATCTCCCACCCACACAAATTCTATTTCATGATTATTTCTTAATGCTTTTGCTATTCTATATGCCATATCCATATTTTTTGCAAAATCAAAGCGAGATAATGAAATTATTACAAGTTTATTATCATATCTATTAAATTTAAGTCCCTCATCAGCAATAGCATTATATATTATAACTGATTTATCTGTAAACAAAAAACGCATCGATTTCCCAAGTTTAAACTCGCCATTTGACACTAAAATAAATTTATTTGTAAGATATCTTAAACTACGTCCTATTATTTTATGTATACAGGATATAAAATATGAAGAATAATTATTCGTAATCCCATGAAAAGTATGAACAACTTTAATCTGCGGCACAATTATTTTCAAAATTCGGGAATATAAACCTGCACCATTTCCATGAGAATGAAGTATACTAATATTGTTTTCAATAATAAAGCGTCTTAATAAGAATAAGTATTTAATACTGAACTTCCTATATGGAATATTTATACATTTCTTTATTTTAGGATGCTCCTGCCACAAATTGCCATATGGCTTACCCTGAGGGAAAGCTACATAAATATTGAAATCAGAAGGTAACTCTTCAATCAATTGATGAACATGACGCGGACCTCCTCCAAAATCTGCTCTAACTGTTATCAATAATATATTCATTACTCTAAATTCATTTGATTGTTTTTATTATTCTGTTTTTCACTAGCCATAATTCCCAAAACAATTAATACTTGACAATACAATAAATCCGAAGTTATTGCAGACCCAGAAATTAAACTACCTATCAAAAGTCCTAAAAAGTAAGTTGTAGAAATTAAACTCCATGGTCTAAAAACATTTGTACAAAGTTTAAATATCTCTTTCCAAAAAAGAATTGAATAAATGCTAGCAAACACTCCTCCATACCATAAAAATTGTACAAAATAATTCTCTGGCAATAATATAAAAGGATATTTTACTTTTAATGCTATCGACCGTACAATATCTTCATAAAAAGAATAATTGTATCCATATCCAGTCAAAATAAAGAAAGGATTATCTATCAAAGAAGAAAAAAATAATTTCCAAGCGCCAATTCTAAGTTCAATATTTCCTTCATTTCCTGTTGTACTTATAGCCTCTTGAGTATATAATATTTTATTTACTAAAGGAATATATTCACCATAAATACTCACCACACTAATTAAAATAATTAGAATTACAATATACCCTACAAAATATTTCTTTTTTCTTATTGTCTTAATTACTAGACCACATATTACACACATGAAACAAACTAAAGCTTCTCTACTAACAGAAGACATCAAATTTATAACAGTAAACATCAGTGTAGTAAGAAGCATTGATAATTTAATTTTTTTGGAGAAGAACAATACTAAAGCAAATGTAAATATAAGACATGAATAATCTCCAAAGACACCGTGGGCTGATAAACCTGACGAAACAAGAGACATTGATTTCAAATCAAAACATTTATTACTCAAACCTGAATTGAAACCATTGCCACTCCAAATAGAAACCGATTCTGACAGCTGAAACAAAAATAAACATAGACTTAAAAAAGAGCATAAAAAATATGAGTAAAGAATCTTACACAAAATTCTAGGGTTACATTTATATTCAACATAAGCCAAATATCCAAGAGGAATATAAATTATTCCTTTAATAACTTTCAGTAATGACGATATTTCAATAACATAAATAAAAGAATAAATAGTTGAGACTAACACTATTCCCCACATAGCCAAAACTATTCTCTGAAATTTAAGTCTAATAAAAGGAAACAATAAAGGAAAAAATACCAATAAAAATATTTCAACTAAATATAAATTAATTTCCCCCAGTTTTAACTTAGGCATGAAAGGAGTAAATATGGCCAAATAAAGAATTAATTTGCCTATGTCCAAATTAAAGTTGTTCTTCATACTGCTTTTCTATTGCAGAAGCAATAATTGCACTTCCATGTTCCCAACCTTTTTCCGTTTCCGCATAATCTTCCCGCAAATATCTCTCCATTTGTTTTATTATATACGGTTTTTTATACAGAAGCAAAATTGAATCAACAAGCTGTTTTACGCTTCGCGGCTCTATTAGAATTCCAGAATACTCATCAACAACTTCAGAAAGTCCTCCTACATTAGTCGCAATTACAGGTTTGCAATATGCAAAAGCAGTCATAATCACTCCACTTTGTGTAGCATCGACATACGGACAAACGACTATATCTGTATTAAATACATAATCAGCAATTTCCTCATTAGTAAGAAATTTGTGTATAAACTTAAAATTGCTATACTTAAGATAAGGATCTATATCGAAATATAACTCGCCTGATCCAGCTATCGTTAACTCTATATCTTGATAGCCTTGTTTTACTATTTCTTCAAATGCGGAACAAAGATATTCTATACCTTTATATTGAGAAATTATCCCCCAAAATAAAATCTTGAACTTTCCATCTTTTTTCTTATTACACGGTCTATAAACTTTCATAAATTCAAATGTACTCAAATTGGAACAAAATACATCTTGAGGAGATAGTTTATAATTTCTAATAAAAGCTTCATATTGCTTCGTATTAAAAATAACTTTATTACGAATCAGTTTAAAAGCAAGATAACGAAACAATATAAGCCACTTTTTTTTATATCCAGAATGAGGAAAAGGATCATGAACTAATAATACTATTTTATGATAGTAAAACAAAAACAACAATACAGTATAGGGAGCCGTTGTATCAGTTAATATAACACTAGGTGATATTTTTCTCACAACTCTTACCACATCATAAGCTTTCTTTATTGCGTTAAAAAAATTTTTATTAGTCAAAGAATAAATCAAGTAGGTTTTTTGAAGATTAAAAAATGAAGAGAACTTTGTCATTTCTTCATAATCTATAGCCCTATTGATTCCTCGTCTAATATTCTTTATACCAAATTTATTAGGAATATCCTGTCGACAATCAGTGACATAATACAAATCATAAGTTGTATTTAAACGCTTCACAATACTTAGATTTGGTTCCAATAATGCCATTTCAGAAACAAAAGCCACTTTTTTCATTTCCCTAATGTACTATTCAATGCCTCATGTAAGGCGTTAATATATCCCTTCCCAAATGTAAGATCAGGTTCCATATAATTACCTTCTCCCCATTCATTCCAGGATTTCAAAAAGATTAATTTATTTCTTTTATATTGAACTGTCTTAAGGGCATCTTCAACATGCAATCTAAAAAATTCAGGGGATTCATTTAAAAACATACTGCCTTTCATTCCACTTCGTGGAGTATGATCCCAATTAGGTACAATGCATGGAATCACATCTTCACTCCCATCTATATTTTTATTTATCAAATACGGAATGCACTTTTTATAATCAACAGCAAATTGAGGATAATGATAAAACAAAGATCTTATTTTCTGACGTATATAATATAATATTTTTCCTCTTTTATTTTGAGCATCAAATATGACACTAGCTAAACGCTGAAAAGTCACAGCATTATATCCTTTTTCAATAAACATCTCTTTTTTATTAATGCCACCTACTATATTAGCTACTATATAAATGCCATCCAACCACCCAGCCTCACGAGCCAATTGTTGAAACATATCAATATACTTCAGTGGTAAAGACACTGGATCATAAACAACTAAAAGAGGCATTCCATCTATCTTTATATATCTTTTATCCCTAAAAGCACGATTTAAATAAGAAAAATGCATTTCAATATCCTCCTCTCCCGGATATGTTTGTTCCATTAATAATTTATCTCCTGTGGAATCTTTATCAAATGTTTTAGAATACCAAGAATGATTAGCCCATGCTAAACAAAAAGGAAAATCAGGTTTACCAGATTCAAGAACTTCATCAAATACATCTTGCATAAGTCTCTTTCCATTTCCAAACCAATAATGCCAATAACAAAACCCAAATATTCCAGCTTCTTTTGCAAGTTTTACCTGCTGTTCTCGTACAACTGATAATCTCAAATCATAATAGCCCAAATCAGCAGGAACTCGCGGTTGCCGATGTCCTTTAAATAAAGGCTTAGCTTTACCAACATTTGTCCATTCTGTAAAACCATTTCCCCACCATTCGTCATTTTCTGAAAATGGATGAAATTGAGGTAAATAAAATGCAATAACTTGCGCTTTTCTATTCATATATTAATTTTATCATCATTTTTTCAACTTCGCTGTTGACAGTTAGCAATATTTTTACCTATATTGCAAATTCTTTTCAATCTAGCAATGTCATCATTTTAATGACTTTAGCTGGTACTCCCCCTACTACTGCTCCACTTGGAACATCATGAGTTACCACAGCATTAGCTCCGATTATTGCCCCATCTCCAATAGTCACCCCTGAAAGTATACGTGCACTCTCACCAATCCAAACATTATTACCGATCACAACAGGACCTTTTGCATAAAGTGGTCGCAACGATGGAGGAGTATTTAATTCTGACTCTATATTTTTACCATGAGAATTATCAGAAATATAGACATATCTACCTGTTAACACATTATTACCTATTGTAATACTATGACAAGCAGTAATATGACAATACTCCCCAATTCTACAATGACTGCCAATCTGAATAGAAGGAGTGTAATCGTATCCAGCATATTTATCCCATGCCGTAAGCACTATTCCACGAGAAAGAATTGTACCATAATCTATTTTAACATATTGTAGCCCTTTAAGCTGTCGCGCGTGATATATACGACCTTTAATGTCCTTGAAATGCCAATGGATAGCATAATTAAATAATCTACCACATACTTTGCCTGGCAATAAAAAAAAATATTGAAAAATATTACATAATGAAAATACGATCTTCGACAACATACTCATATTTCTTATTTTTCCAATGATTTCCTTAACAGTTTTCACTTAAAATATTTTTACATAAAAAACGATAAAATAACAGAAAGTTCAAACCATGGCATCAAATTTATTTAATACATTCTAGCACTTATTTACAATGAAATCCAATCTTCACACATTATATCACAAGTTGAAAAAAACGAATTGATTGGATTGAAAAATCTTTTGGGCCCAACAACAATCTTATCCTGATTTGCATTAAGCCATGCTGCCCACCAACTATAAGTACTATTTCCTATAATATTATGCTTAGCACATGACATCAACTGCATATCTCGAAAATTACGTTTCCCTGATACCTCATTCCAATCTACTAACATGTATTCAAATTCAGGAAGATTATCTTTTACCCAGCAAGGATTATCCGTGAATACATAAAAATGAGGGTTATTTATATGCTTTCTCATATAATCAATTGCTTTCATATAATAATCGACTGTACATAATCCTTTTCCCATCAATTCTGATTGCATATAATCATCACCTTTACGTAAGTGAATAGCTACAGAATTTTCCTGCGACATTTTTGCTGCAACCTCAATATTTTTTAATTCATCAAAAGGCAAAAAAGTAAACTGTTTACGTATATCATCCTCACAATGTCTAAAATACTTTTCGCTTTGCCAAAAACCCTTATAAATACAATTTCTAGTAGCACATTTCTCCATGTCAGGTACATATCCATACATAGGTTCGTCAATGTATACTTCATCACCGATAAAATTATGCCATTTCTTCATAAACTCTTGAAATCTTCGCTCCAAGCCATTTCGCGGTAAAGAAGGAAATACCCACTTAAAATGCCCCTCCGGCATTACTTTTATATCTATCGAGGGAAAAGCATCTTGAAGTCTAACCAATTCAAATGCCCATTGAGAACGTGGTTTAAAGTTACTTTGATCAAAACAGACATCTAACCCCTTAGCCATCAGCCCCCGACCAAAAGCATAATGAAACATTTGATTTGCCAATCCAGCATTTACATTTACGGCTATCATACTACTTCAATTTATTATTACACAAATCTAGAGCTGCCCCCATTGCTACATCCATATTATAATACTCCCATTCAGCAAAACGTCCAAGAAGAAATAGACCTTCTGGCTCAGTAACACATTTCACACTATTGACAAATTCACGTGTATCTTTTGCTTGGATTGGATATGTATAAGGAGCATAGTTATGTGCTATATATTTGGGATGATATGGTATACGAGAGAGATTATCAATAATATCATTCTTACTAATCTCATCTGTAAACTCAATGGTAGCCGACATTACTCCATTCGCACGATTTGACTCTGCAAAATTACCTGTACAAATGATACGGTGTGCCTCATGAATATGACTTGGCATATAAATCCAGCTATATGGATTATCTTCAATCTCACAAAGTACAGTTGTGGTACCATGGGCTTCAAGAGCTTCAATACCTTCAATATAAGCCGATAAGTCAACTCCTTTAACTATTAAAGGTATTGACTTCATATTGCCAGTAAAAATAACTCTATCACAAATCTCTCCGTTCACAGACCATCCTTTTTCTATTTTTTCAATAGATTTTACATCTACATTATAATGTATTTCAAGTCCTTCTGAAAGGCGGTTAGCGACAAACTGCGAACCCTCTTTTTTCGGATAAAAAAACGAACTATGTACAAAAGACCTTTCCTCAATATGCTTAAAATTATTATAAATAATATCTTCAAGTGTAGGCATTGGTAATTTACCAACCAACCACGACAGTGGAACGTTTGTCAGTGGACGACGCCAGATCTTTTCATTGTATGGTCGAAAATATTCACGATAAAGTGTCTCACCAAAACGAGCTCGCAAAAATTCTTCAAAATTAGTAGGTTCTACAGGCTTATTAGTAGCCATTAACACAATATCATTAATAAAATTTTTCATCATCTCATCTGAAAGTTGATAAGCATGATTCTCTATTGGATAAGCAATTATGGTATTATCAGCCATTGAAACAACTGAATTTCGATCTGCCATAGTAAACTCGTCTTTTTTGTCAAAATGACTCCAAAACCAATCCAATACATCCTGACGTTTTGTGTTAAAGACATGTCCTCCAGTGCGATGAAACAAATGTCCATGCACTCTATCACATTTTACCATCCCTCCTGGACACGAATCTGCCTCAAATAGTTGCACATCATGTCCATACTCCTTAAGAACCTGCCCAATACTCAAACCTGATATACCAGCTCCGACAATAATATATTTCATATTCATATTATTTATTATTAATTTCAAAACTCTTCTTGTACACAAAAATTAAAGGAATTACAGTCCCTACAGCTACATATAACGGACACCACCATCCTGTGAATTCACTACATCCTAAATGCCATAAATGACCTTTTACTGAAGGATATTTTGCTAATATATTATAACCCAATTACATACAGCAAAGCAACTAAATTAAAGGCCAACATATACCCAATAAGAATCTGTAGCGATTGGTCTTCACAGCATAAAAAACTTAACACTATAAATCGGTCACTTATTACTAAGTAAAGTGAAAGGTCCATCGTCGTATAATGGCTAGAACACGAACTACAGAAACTATTAAATTTTTCATTATTCTATAGTGTAATTAGCCTTCTCGTTTTCCATCCACTCTTCATATATATACTTATGGTTCATGATATTAATAAAATCAGATGAACTTATATGCCGAAATGGATCTCTATAATTGTGCTTACCATCGTATTCACAGTAAAACTGTCCCAGGTCATTGAGTCCATACTTATTCCACAATGTCAATAAGTCCTCCGAATCTACAATATAGCAATACTCACCTAGAAAATTCCACCAATCTTTGAGACTTAAATCAGAATTATGATATTTCTGAATAAAGCGTTTGGTTATATTTATTTCAGACGCTGGCCACTTAGCAAGAGTTTCACCCGTCAGTACTCGCTTTGTATCGAAATTATCTTTTCTATAACAATGAATATTCCTATCATCATATGGAATATCAAATAAGTTTATAAGATCATCAGTATATCCAAAATAGAGAAAATCTTGCAGCCACATAGGATTAAACATTTGCCCCCAATTACCAGCTTGTGTTATTATACGTCCTTTCAATCCATAAACATTACTAGAAGAAATCGTATTTAATTCAACAAGGCTCTTAAGATATTCAAAAGCAAATTCACGATAGACACGTAAATCTGATTTAATGCAAACTCTGCTCCCAATTCTTTAGCTCTTTTCAATCCAGCCAAGCTTGTGCAAATTTGATAGTTTACATTCCCCAAGCCACACACAGGTATATCTTTATTCAAAACAACTTCGCACCCTAATAATTCCAAAGTCCGTACTATAGATGGGTCTGTATAATCCCAAGTACTAACTATGATAATTGCTCCCGGAAACAATCTTCTATATAATTTAATAGTCTCAAAAGTAAATTCATCACGCATCTCTATCAACCCTTGAAGAACAATAGCAAATTCACCAGAAGTAGTTGTAGTCTTTATATTACTAGGAATAAAATAATCTGCTTTTTTGGGGCGAAGTTTATAACAAAAATAGTTATCTGAATATTTTTCAAAACTACGAGAAAAAATATCTAGCATAACCTTTTCATTTCTACATAAACGAATCATCAATGAAATAGTACATGAAAAAAACTTTCGCAATATACTCTTAATCAACTGCATTTTTATTTCTTTAAACATTTATTTTGAACAATCGCAAGGCCTTCTAATATCAGCGAATCCTTTAGCAATAAAAGTGAAAGTACATATATAAAAGCTCCTACGCACATCATTATAATGCACATCAATAAATTATTCCAATTTAATGACTGAAGCACAAACAAGCCTCCCCCCATTAAAATAACAGCGAATAAATAATGTATTATTGATTTATCGAATAACCTAATAGAAATATACTTTCTTCCCATGATGTACAACCCTGTAGTTGCAACTAGTTCTGCAGCTAAATACCCCATAGCAGCACCATAATGCTTGAATGTAGGAATAGTCAAAAAACACACTAAGAGGTCTGTAATACATGCCATTAAAGTTACTTTCACCATAATATACACTTTCCCTTTAGGATAAAGAGTCTGCATCCCAAATACATTTGAAAGTCCCACTAAAACCAGCAAAACAGATAAAATCTGAGAAACACCTATAGATGGTATAAAACTATTACCACCCAAAATAGGTATAGCATATTGACTAACAAAGAACAGTCCAACAGATATTGGTAAAGAAACTCCAACAGTAAACGAATATACTTTTTGAGAGATTGTAGCAAATTCTTCATCTCTTCCTTCAGCCATCAAATTCGAAAACCGAGGTAGCAAAATTGCAGTTAACGAATCTACTATTCCAAACACTAGTGAAAACAATTTTATACCACCATAATAATAACCAACATATACATCATCAGTCATAAATCCTAAAATTACTGGATTAAGAGTAAGATATATAGTAGATAATAAAACTAATAAAAATGTTATACCTACAGACTTTAAATGCTTGTAAGGATTAATACTACGTCGATCAATATTACATATACACAAATATTTACGTAATCTAATAAAATTGAATACACTATTTCCTACCGATGTAAGAGTAATTAGAATATCATTTTTTGTCTTTACTAAAGTAAACAATAATATAATCCCAATCATACGGACAATCAAACCACGAACCGTAATATATTTAAAATCTTCAATGCCTTTATAAAACCATTCACATCCAATGGTAGTAAGAAAAATAGAAGAACTTAACAACAAGAAAAGAGGTAAATCTGTTTGTATCTTGGGAACTGTAAAACATAAAATAGCAACGACCAAATAACCAATCAAGGTAGTAATTCCATGTAGAGATAATATCTCAATCGTGGTAACATTAAGTTGCTTTCTATCGTTTCTCACTCTAGCAATTTCTCTTACTGCATATAATGGTATACCTAATCCTACAACTAAACTGATATATGATATTATTGATTGATAAAAGTTCACTTCTCCTATTCCTTCTGCTAACAAAATCCTAGATGAATATGGAAACGTTATTAAAGGAAATAGAATTCCAGAAATAGTATTCAATAGATTGAAAATATAATTAGCTGTTATTGATCTTGACATAAATATTAAAATATTTGCTTTATAAACAAGTTACATAGACCACTATTTCCTTAACCCTTCTTATACATTAATCATAGAAAGCCATACTAACCTTCTTTATCATATAAGTTATCGCCCAAAAAACATTTATTGGCTTTGTGTGTTAAAAATCACTTTTATCAAATATACTTCACAATAGAATACTAAAAACGGATTGTATTCATATATTCGATCTTGAAATCATTTTCTATTATTATATCAATAAAAGAAATTATCAATACAAATTGATTGTATATTTTATAAACGATACATCGACCAGCTATAAAACCATTTAATACTTCCATAATCTATCCAGTAAATAATAATTATAATCTCTTTCACTTCCCCAATCTTGGAAGTCTTTCACCTCAAAAGGCCTAAAAGGAATATTATCCAATAGCATAGCATAGACTATATGCGACATAAAAAGTTGTTCATACAAATATAATCTCTCATAATATTTGCAGAACACAGCAGCATCATCAAAAATATAACCTCCTGCATTAAAGAAACGGCTGATGATTTTTTTTTCTATTATATTTGTTATATAGAACTGATCATCAAGTTCCACATAACTCTTATTTCTTGGATTCACCATTTCCAACTTATCAAGTGGATAAATAGCTATACTATTTGCAATGGTAAAATCTCCACAAAAATAGCCATCAGGATCTTTCACAAAAATTGCTCCTTCTATGTTCTCGCAATTCACAGTCCGATAGACAGTCTCAGCCTGGCTAGTGGTTGGCTCATCAAGAACTACGACCTTAGCATTACTCAGTCCCAACTTTTTAAATTGCAATTTCAGCAATAATGACAAATAGTATTTTTTATCATATTTTTCAAGAATTGTAAAATAGATATTATCAAAACGATTTAAATCTAACCCTTGAATAGATTTTATGCAAAGCGAGATTCCATCAGGAGCAAAGTTAAATATATAAGGCATATAGTTCTCATACTCAATATTGTCAGCTCCTATAGGAATAATCAAACTAATACTCATAAAATTGAATTGAGGACATTTTTTAAGAATGCTACAGTTCTCTCCTCCTTAGCATATTGTATAACACGTAGGAAATTCATCAACTGAAAAGTACTATAATACTTATTATACCAATCATAATTACTATAATATATATCTATCTCTTTATCTATCTTGTCTGAAATTATTCTCATCCGCACAGAATCAAAATCATGCCCATACATAAGCTGCGACCAACCATAATTTGAATCTTGCCTAATCTTTACTAAATCAAGTAATGGAGATTCCAAAAATGAGTCCAGAAAGTCTATCAAATAGTAATTATTTCCATTAAATAGTATATTTGAAAAAGTCAAGTCTCCATGACACTGTCCAACTGGTATGTTTATCTCTTCATCTAGTTCATTGAATACAATTGAAGACTTCTCTAGAATTATCTTAATATCTGTATCCTTACTAATAAAATCATTTTTAGCAACTTTATCACAAACATCATTATATTTATTTATTACAACATTTTTATTAATCGGAGTCATTTTTGAATTTTCAATTTCAGAATCAATAAAAATTTTCAATGCCTTGATAAAATAACTAATCTGGTCAAATCCTGCATCTTCAAAATAATCTACATAATTCTTACTATATATATACTCCATCTTAATATTTAGATATTCATCCATACGTTCAATACCATATATTTTCGGTACACGAATATGCTGATAAGCTATCTTTGAAGCATTACACTGTTTCAAAGCTTGCTTATACAAT
>OCRP01001305.1_pt1 | contig 13819 bp, 9 predicted proteins | sample 1538871 | NCBI WGS metagenome assembly OCRP01 (sample SAMN04571731, study PRJEB22368) | human gut metagenome | biome: human gut; material: stool | host: Homo sapiens | place: Luxembourg | collected 2012-09-20 | reverse complement strand
CGATCATGATCTTCAGTCCCGTCTCCCGCGCCCAACGGAACGCGCGGTCGAGGTACGTGATGCAGCCCGGATGCCCGGGCCAGTCGCCGAAGATGAAATACGGTATGGGAATGCGTACGAGGTTGATTCCGTGGTCGGCGATGATACGAAAATCCTCCAAGGTGATGTAGGTTTCGCGGTGCCGGCGCAGTTCCTCGGCTAGATTCCGTTCGGACCAGAGGGATACGTGCGTGCGGTGCATCCAGATTTCATCGTCTTCGGCGCTGCGGGTGAACGGTTTCGGATCCATCCATTTCTCCAGCACCAGCCAGTTGCCGAGGTTCACGCCGTCGATTCGCTCGTCGATGCCTAGCACCATGCGTCTCACCGCCCTTACGTTCGGGGGTTGCCCGACTTTTCGTTTCCGCCCATCACAACCCATGGCAAAACCCATTCGGCCCAATGGGCCAAGGAACCGCGCGTCATTCGCAACGTTCCTTGGTCCATTGTATGCGCCCCGCGAGCGGCCACGCGGCCGCTCGGAATCGGATCACAGCCGGATCAGGGTCGTTGAATGATCGTGGTGGCCGGCCGGGCGGGATCAGTCGACGGGCTTCGTCTCGTCCGCCTCGTAGTCGAAGAAGTCGAAGTCGGCGGTCTTCTCGTGCAGAGCGGCGTCGGTGACGGCGATGCCGACCATAGTGCCGGTGAATTCGCCGTACTTGCAGTATTCGTCAGAGAAGGTGGTAGTGTCGAAATCCGGGCCAATCTTGGTCCAGTTCTCGCCATCATAACCCCACTCGAACCAAGTACGACGACCTTCGATATTCAAACGGAAATAGATCGGCTTGTCTTCCACAGCAACGCGAGTGTCAAGCATTTCCGTCTTTTCACCGTTTTCGAGACGCACAATCGAAATCGCGCTGCCGCCAAGCGTCTGTGAATAATACTTGCGCAGGAAAATATTATTCATGTTGTCGTAGTAGATGGTCAAGCCAGCGCTGTGCTGGTAGACTTCCGGCTCGAACTCCATCTTCGTGGTGACGGTGGCGTACACGCTGGTGAGTTTGCGTGCGATCAGGCTCGTGCGGTTGAGCGATGCCAACGATTCCTCGCCGCGGATGCGCAGCCAACCGGGGCGTTCCGTCACGTTGGCGAAGGTGGTCGGCATCTGCCGCGGCGAATAATACCAGTTGCCGATCGCGCCGCCGTCGAAGTCGTCGTGCCCGGGAATCTCCGGCATCGGCGCATCCGGCAGATCCGGCTCTTCGACTTCGAGTTTGGCCAGATTGGAGCCGTCCGCCATGCGCAGCCAGCCGTCATTCGTCCATGTCATCTTCTGAATGGCGGTTTCACGGCCAAGCGTACAACGTAATTCCGGCACAAACGGACGGCTGGTCAGGTGCACAAGATATGTCTCGCCGTTCGGCAGATCCACGTAGGAGCCGTGCCCGGACTTCTGCAGCACGGAATCCGGGTTGAAATAGCGCGGCTTCAAATGATCGTCATCAGCACGCTCGTTTGACTCCTTCGGCTGCGAAGTGACGAGCGGACCATTCGGATCCGGCTCATACGGACCCCACACATTGCGGGAACGGCCCATGGTCACGGCATGGTTGTAGCCAGTGCCACCCTCGGCGCACATAATGTAATACCAGCCGTCACGCTTGGTCAGATGCGGAGCCTCAATGCAGCCACGATCAGTAGCGCCACGCCATATACGCTTCGGATAGCCAACCACATGCTTGGTTTCCGGATCATATTCCACACAGCAGATCACGCCCGGCTTCTCATAGCCTTCACGGGTCTCCCACTCCAAGCTGACGATGTACTTCTTGCCATTGTCATCATGTAAAATGGACGCGTCGAAACCAGAAGATGTCAGATATACCGGCTCGCTCCACGGACCTTCAATGCTCTTTGACTTAATCAGATAATTATTCACGTCGAAATAGCGTGCATTCATGGAGTTCATAACGCCGTAAATCACGTAAAACATGTCCTCTTCCTCACAATACGTGAGACATGGAGCCCAAATGCCCTTAGCGCTCGGCAGCTTGGTGAGGTTCGGCTTCGTATCATCAGTAAGCACGTGGGTGAGCAGCTCCCAATGCTTCATATCCTTCGAATGGTAAATCGGAATACCCGGGAACCATTCGAATGTAGAGACAGCAACATAGTAGTCGTCGCCTTTACGGCAGATGGCCGGATCAGGATTGAAGCCTTTGAAGATCGGATTATGCAGCATTGTCGTTCCTTAATGTTCTTGATATCACGCGTTGCTTTGTACGATTCTTGCGTCCGACGGAATCACTTTTGGACGGGGAACCAGTTTTGGGCGATGCAGCGTCCAAGGTCCCATGCGTCCCAGCCGATCCAGCCGGGAGTGTTGACAGTGTCAGTGAGCAGCTTGTAGTTCCAGTAGTAGAAGCCGCTGCCCTTGCTCCATGCGGCGAGCTGGGATTCGGCTAGGCCCCGGTACAGCGAGCGCTTCTGTTCGGCGGTCAGGGTTTCGACCTGAGCCCCTTCCTCGCCGTTGAGCACGCTTTGGCCGCCGTGGGTGTCCACACCGCAGCCGACGGAGTTGAACAGGCACCACTCCCCCACAATCACCGGGAAGTATTCGCTCATCTCGGCGATCATCGGCGCATAGGTATTCCTCACGAAGTCGTCGTAGCCCTCCGCTGTCTGCGGGCAACCCATCGTTTCGGCGGTCATGAGGTATTGGTGGGTATCGAGGACCACGTTCTTAAACTCGGGCGCGAGCTTGCCGTCGGGGCCGCGCATGAAGTCTTTCCACTGTTCGATGTCGAAACCGTCGTGGAACACCACGACTTTGTCGGTCGGCAACGCGCCCTTGTCAGCGTCGCGCAGACGGTGGTAGGCGGTGATGTAGAAGTTCTTGAGCCAGTCGAATGCGATCGGGCCGGTGCCTTCGGCGAGTTCCGGATCGACCGCCTTGTAGCGTTCGGTCACGTTCGCCATCGGCCAGCAGGTGGTGGTGTTCGGCTCGTTGATGATTTCGATGCCCATCAGCGCCCGACGATGGCCGTACCGCTTGGAGAGGCGTTCGAGCACGGACAGCACGAATTCGACTTCGTCGGGCAGCTGCGCCCACTTGCACACGCCGGAGATGCCGCCGTTGTCGAAGCCGTTTTGGCTCATCGGTGCGGTGTGCAGATCGATAAGGATGGTCAGGCCGTATTTCTCGGCCCAGTTGAAGGCCTTGTCGAGTTCGTCGATGCAGCCGATGAACGGCGCGCGGTCGCCGAAGATGAAGTACGGCACGGGGATGCGCACGGAGTTCAGTCCCCACGATTTGATGGTGGCGAAGTCGCGCTCGTTGATGTATTCGGCGCGGTGGGTCCTGATACGGGCCTCGTAGACGGCCGGATCAAGTTGCGTCGGCAGATAGTATTCGTCATCGGCAGTGGTTCCCTCGAATAATGCCGGGTTCATCCACTTTTCCAGAACCAGCCAGTTACCCAGGTTCACGCCCTTGATGTAATTAAGGTCCATATGCACTCCTTCGTACGCTTTCAATCATATTTTTTATTACTTAGTAATTACTAAGTTAGATGATAGTACATTTTTCTCCTCCCCGCAACTCGTCTCGGACATCTCTCCGAACCGCTGTCGCACTATTTCGCATAAAGCACCCTTTGCGAAAATCGTGGGACCGACAATCAAAATCGTGCAGCAATTTCACAGAATCATGCGATTAATCATAAGAAAAAAGCCTCTTTCTTGCGGGAAGAAAGAGGCAACCTGCAGCCGGAGAGACGATTACTGCTTATCGCTGGCGAATCGTTACGTGCAAGGCACTCACCGAGGCAGCGGGCAACGTTACCGTCAGCTCGGCACCGCCGGCAGATTCGTGCACGCTCACGGCACTATCCACGTCCACGGCATGAGTGCGCACCAGATCCGAATGCTCCACTGTGTTGCAATCATGCGGATCTTCGGAAGCAAGCGTTTCCATCGAATCAACCTGAGCGCCGCACGGCAAATGCAGCCGCACTTCGGCACCATCGTTCATATGCGCATTGGTGAGATTAATCAGCAGCTGCGTGCCATCCTCATTACGTGACGCAAACGTATACACGGCAGAATCCTCGGAATCGTTACGCGCCACATCAAGTGCGGTCATGCCACGATGCGCCTTATACATCATGAACACATCGTAGTTAGGCGTAAGGATGGTCCGATCGCCTTCAGTCAAGATCAGTGAGTTAAGCACATTGATGGTCTGCGCGTTACACGCCATGGTCACCTTGTCGCAATTACGCTGCAGCAGATCCAACGTAAGCGCGGTGGTGATGGCGTCACGCATGGTCACCTGCTGCTTGAGCGCAGGGCGTGCGAAGAATGCGGTCTTGTGCCAATTGCCCCATTCGCCGATGATTAGATCGACATGCGCGAGCTTGGAATCCATAGCCACCTCCGGCTCATGAATAAGCGCCAGGCCGTCATTCATCAAACGCCACTGATCACGCAGAATATCTTCAAGTTCGAGGCATCCCTCAATCACCGCATTCCAGCCGTCTTCATCGAACCGGGTGGGAGTGTCGGCATCGTTGTCCACATTCCAATTGTAGAAGTGCAGATCATAGCCGTCGATATTCGGCTGACGATATTCGGCAAGACCACGGAAGAAATCCTGGGTCCACTGCACGCGTTCGCGCGGCTTGTTGCCGTCAGGACCACTCGCAATAGCATACATTGGGGTCGGCGCGAACACATCGGTGGTGAAGCTCGGCATGGCGGATGCGAACCTGCGGTATTCATTGAGGTAGGTCCGCGGAGTCATGGTACCGCCGCCAGCCCACACTTCGTTGCCGATCCCCCAATATTTCACCCCGTAAGGTGCCTTATGGCCGTTAGCCTCACGTTCCTTGGCAAGATCAGTGGGCTGCGCACGATTGCAGTACTCCATCCAATCCTTCATTTCGGCGACTGTGCCGGAAAGCATGTTGATATTGATCCACGGTTCAGCGCCGAGCATTTCACACAAACGCAGGAATTCGTCGGTGCCGAAGCTGTGATCGTCCAGCTCATAGGTGGCGAAATTCTCGTTGAAAGTGGTTTTACGTTCGCTTTGCGGGCCCACACCGTCACGCCAATGGTAGGTATCCGCATAGCATCCGCCCGGCCAGCGAATAACCGGCGGCTGCAATGCACGCAAAGCATCCAATGTGGCCTTGCGGTAGCCACGCTCGTTTTCGATCGGGGAATCCTCTCCCACCCATAGACCTTCATCAATGCATTCGCCAAGGAATTCAATGAATTGGCCATGCAGTTTCGGATCGATACGACCAATCGTACTGTTCGGGTCAATGCAGACAACCATGGTTTGCTCCTTTTGCCGTAGTGCTCACATCTGCAACGTTCGTAATTCGTATGGTTCTTGTAGTTATTGTGCCGCACAATATATGCGAAATGGCCGAAGATTCCAGGAGAGATAATGAAAGAATCTCCGGCCAAGTTATTTCGAAAAGCGCCGACGCTACTTCACCTTTTTAATCATCAGAATGAAGATGCAGGCGAGCGCCACCATAATGATTGCCGTCGGGAACACCAGTCCGTACGAGCCGGTAGCTACCACAATGGCGGAGGTGACAATCGGGCCGACCATCTGACCGAGAGTAGTGGCAATGTTCAAAATGCCCAGATCCTTCCCGGCCTCTTCTTCATTCGGCAGAACGTCAACATTGAGCGCCTGATCGACGGAACCGTACATGCCGTAGCCGAAGCCACCGATGGCGGAGAAGAGAATCATGCCCAACGCGTTGTGCATGAGCCATGGCAGAGCATAACCGATGGCGAGCAGCACGCTTGCGGCCACAACCGGAATCTTACGGCGACCGATTTTGTCGGAAATCGGACCTGCGGAAAGCGCGGAAATCAGGGAGACAACCATCAGCACCAAGCTCATGGTAGAAATGGTGGCCGCGGAATCTTCAACACTTTGACCAATGTAGTCCTGCAGAATATACAGCTGGTAGTTGAGAATCATGTAGTAGCTGAACAGCAGCAGGGAACGGCCGATAAATGCCAGCCAGAAGTCGCGAGCGCCTTTGGTCGGCGGACGGAAGCTCATGATAATACCCTTGAAATCAACCTTTTCCTTAGGCATATCCTTGCTGGACTTTTCCTTCGGCCAGAAGACCACGGCAAGCACACCGGAAAGACCCATAGCCACACCGGACACGATGAAGCCCGGGAGCTGCAGGGTGATGAACTGCGCACCAACAATCTGACCAAGAGCAGAACCGAACAACGTACCTGCAGAGATAAATGCGGACATGGTGCCGCGCATATCTTCAGGAATACGGTCAGACAGAGATGCGATGACCGGTGCGATCATCATGTTCAGACCAACCATGGAAATGCAGTAGCTGATGCCAATGCTCACACCGTCCGGCAGAATGCCGATGAGGAACAGCGAAATGCCCGCAACAATGCCGCCCGATGCGATCCATGGCGTACGACGTCCGAAGATCGAGCGCGTACGGTCAGACATGTTGCCAACCACGAGGTTGGAAATCAGCGAAGCCAATGCCGTGGCCGAATTCAGCACGCCGAAAATGGCGTCTTTGCTGTCGGGCGCGATATCAGCCAAACGCTGCGGCAGCAGCACTGCAGCAACGATCTGTAACGCCAGCATCCATGCGAACGAGAACACGAAGAACGCTACGCAGAAACGCGTTTTGTCGATTTTGGAAAGCTCGTTGGCATGTTCCGCAGGCCGTACGTCAGTCATGCTTGTCTCCTTATCTTTCTTTTTCAAAGTCAGCCCTCTACGTTTTTTGCCGAATCTTCAATGATCATGCAAACAACAGGCAAGAGAGGCGTTGTGTTGAAGTCAACTCTCATCGGCTTCGTCAGTTATCTTATATCTTAAAGATATAAGATAACAAATCGGCGTGTCGAGCAACGACCTACTTTCAAGCACAGCAATCAACCGCATAACCGCAATATCGAAACCACATGAAAACGCATGTGGACAGCGGCAATAGTATTCTTCAAATCAGTATGGAATCACAGGAAAACACATCAGCAAACAGCATCAAGAGCCGTCCAATCAACCAAAGAAAACGACTCTCCCCAGCGCAGCGACGAAAACAAATCACACAAGAAGCGGTAACCCTAATCACGCAATACGGGTCATACGGCTTCCCAATGCAAGCATTAGCCGATGCAGTTGGCATGACCCTGCCCGGACTCAACCATTACGTCAAAAACCGAGAAGAATTACTCTCATTGGTCATCGAAACGTTCTACGACTCCGAAGAAGGCAATGCCCACACGACATTGGGCGCAGCCATCAGCCACTGCGACCAAACAGATTCAGCAACCAAAGAACGCCGACATCTGCCCGGCACATTGCACGAAACCGTGCGCTTCAACGCCAAACGTCCCGAACTTGTCGCACTGTTCATGCGCCTCGCCATCGAAGCGTCCGATCCAGAACACCCAGCCCACGAGTTCTACCAGAACAGACACAATTCGATTTTGATCGACATGACCAGCGTGGACTGGGAACTACCGGAAGAATACCGCGATCCAGAACGCCTGCATGACCTCATCGTCACCGCGTTCTTTGCCATGGACGGCGTGCAAATCCAGTCGTTAACCAATCCCAACGAATCCATGATGCAGCTATGGGAACGCGCAGAACGCATCCTATTCCCCTCCCCCACATGGGACGGCTACCGCTGAACAGAGCGCAAACAAGCAAAGACACCGCAAAAGCAAAAAGGCGTTTGCCTGCGGCGACCAGTAACCGATCACCATAGGCAAACGCCCCGCAACACAACACCGGCTTGCGAAGATGGCAGGAAGAGAAGGGAAACCTGCCATCCGGCATTCAACAAACCGCTGCCACAACCAAGCCGACGCGTTACGCACACATTCGCATCAGCCAGGCAGCTCCCGTCAGTCCAGCACAAACGTGTTGAACGAACGCGGAGCAAGCGTCACCTTGATACCGCGATCGGCATTGCAAGGATCGGCAAATTCAAACGGACGCTCCTCTTCGAGAGCGTTCTGGGCCACCACCACAATGGTGCCATCCGGATTACGGAACGCAATAGCCATCGAATTGAAATGACCCGTAGTGCCAAGCACATGCGCACCCGGCTTAACGAAATGCGAGAAATGACGCATCACATAATATTCCGGATTACGGCGAACCTCATGCGTATCCGCAGTAATGGTGAACAGTGAATTCTGCCACCACCCCCACGTAGAATCCTGATCGTCAAGAATCATATTCCAATAAGTGTAAGCAGTCGCGCCATTACGCAAATAATGGTTGATCAAGTGGAAAATATACTCCGCATATTCCCACGTATTATCGCCCATACCGCATTCGGATTCAGACTGAATCAGCTCGATTTCAGGCCAGGATTCATGCGTACGCGCAATACAGTTCTGGCCGGCCCACTGGTAAGCGATGCCCTTGATGTACTTGCGAGCGCCATCGTCGAACAGAATATTGTCGACAAAACGGTTGTAATTATTCAGCTTCATGCCGTAGCCGCCGGTCCACGCCATATCTTCCGGACCATTCAGCGTACCCAGCCAAATATCGGTGTCAAGACCAGCTTCGTCAAAAGCAGGTCCAAGATAATCGCGGATGAACACCTTGAGCGCTTCGGAATCCCACAATGCACTCGGGAACTTCTGATCGGCAAACACCTCATTCTGCACATGCAGCTGATTCACGGTAATGCCATGCTCGGCATAAGCTTGAATGTACTTGACGAAATACTTCGCATATGCCTTAAGATTCTCAGGCGTCTGCACCAAACGACCATAGTTATAAGCCTTCGGACGCTTCATCCATGTCGGCGGGCTCCACGGGCTGGAGAACAGTTGCATGTTCGGCTGCCATTCCTGCGCGCGATGAATATACGGAATCAGCGTCCGCTCATCATGTTCGACGGAGAAATGCTCCATCTCATAATCGCCGTCGGTCTCGTTATAGCTATACCAATGATCGGCGAAATCATTGGCACCGACCGGCGCACGATTGAAGGTGAAGTTCATCTCATCCGGGCTGAACAGTTCCTTGATGATCTGATCACGTTCCTCTTCAGTAACCGTCTGCAGAGGAAGCCAGCCAAGCTCGTTGAAGCAGCCGCCGAAGCCACGCAATGCCTGATATTCATTGCCATCAAGCTGCAGATCGGAAGCGGAAGTGGCATGCGTGGATTCAATTTCGGATGATTTGTCGGCAAGCTTGTTGTCTTGCGTTGTCGCGATCCAAGTAGCCATGGAAAGTCCTTAGTATTGTCGCTGATTCTTTGGATTTATATTTATTCGTTTTTTTGAGTTGTTTTTATTTGATTATTGGGATTTAGTTATCGATATTTAGTTTTTGAGATTGAATTATTGAGATTGAATTATCGGCAACGCAATTTCATTTCAGTAAGCGCAAAAACCGCAGGACGCCGCGATAATCTATTCACGACACGCTCCAGGCCGCTCTAGCCAAGTCTTTACGGTCTTAAACAGATTATCGCGGCATCCTGCTCGTAACGCTATGACGTTACGTTTGCACTGTTATTTAGTTTTGCATTGTTGTTCAGTTTTGGAAAACTTCCTATTACCTCTCTTCCTCTCCTCTTTCGAAATTGAGGGGAGGGGGAAGGGATGGGGTTACTTGACCTTCTTGATGGCCATGATGAAGAAGCAGCCGATGATGGCCAAGGCGATGGCGGTCGGGAAGGCGAAGTTGTAGCCGAGGGACACCACGATGGTGGACATGATGACCGGGCCGCACATCTGACCAAGGGTGGTGCCCATGTTCAGAATGCCCAGATCCTTGCCAGCCTCTTCCTTGTTCGGCAGCACATCAACGAGCAGAGCCTGATCGACCGCGGAGTAGACAGCGTAGCCGAGGCCAGCGATGCCAGCGAACAGGTACATGCCCAGGGTGGACGGGATCAGCCACGGCATGGCGATACCGATAGCGAAGAGCACGGAAGCCACGACAACCGGAGCCTTACGACGGCCGATGAGATCGGAAACCGGGCCGGAGATGAAGGAGCCGACCAGAGACATGACCATCATGAGCATGGCAACGACGGACACGGTGACAGCGGATTCCTTGACGGACTGACCAATGTAGTTCTGGATGATGTAGAGCTGGTAGACGTTGATCATCTGGTAGCTCATGAGCATGCAGAAACGGCCGGCGAAAGCCTTGTAGAAGTCGTGGGCGCCAGCGAACTTCGGCGGACGGAAGGATACGAGGACGTCCTTGAAGGAGCCCTCTTCCTTCGGCAGGAAGTCAGCGGACTGTTCCTTCGGCAGGATGATCACGGCGACGATACCGCCGAGGAACATGAGCACGCCTGCGACAGCGAAGCCGGCAGTCAGGTTTTCGATGAAGAATGCGCCGATCATGGTGCCGATCGGAGTACCGATGGTGGAGCCTGCGCCATAGAAGGCGGACATGGTGCCGCGGATGCCAGACGGCACGCGGTCAGACAGCACGGCGACCAGCGGGGCAATCATGCAGTTGAGGCCGAACATGCAGGCGCAGTAGAAGATGGTGAGCAGCACCGCGTTGTGCGTGGTGCCGGTCAGGAACAGGGTGACGCCACCAAGCACCGCACCGAAAACGATCCACGGAGTACGACGACCGAACCTGGAGCGGGAACGATCGGAGAAGTTGCCGAACATCAGGTTGGCAACTAGGGATGCCACTGCGGTGAACGCATTGACGATGCCAACGAGAGCATCCGGATCGGCGCCTTCGATGGGGTCTTGTAATGCATCGGCAGAAGCACGGCGGAGACGATGCCGAGACCCGACATCCACAACACGCCGAACAGCAGGAAGCCCGCACCGAAACGGATGGTGTTGACCTTGCTCAGTGGCTTGCCGGTTTCAGGAGACAGCTGCGGATCCTTGTCTGCAGCGGCGATGTTGGCGTTATAACGCACCAAACGCTCCTCTTTGCTTGCGATTGCTTCACTCATGAAACTCTCTCCTTCGATTCATGTTTCAGTAGTGTTTTCTGTGATATTCCTGTTTTCCGATAGGGCTTCTCTGCCCAATCAACTAACTACCACTTGGTAACTAGCTGGTTTTCATCATAGATGCCCTTTCGAAAGAACGCAAGTCAGACGCGAATTTTTCCGACGGCAGCGTTTTTCAAATAGCAATCCACAACGATTCGCCCCATACGGCAACTTCAGTTTTTATTACTTAGTAACTGCTTAGTTAAAGCATATTACAATCTCTTGTATCTGTCATTTTCCGGCGTGTCCCAACGTTTCCAACACACTTCCTCTCCCCCTTCTTGTAACTTAGTAAGCACAAGAGAGGAGAACGCATGCGTCGCCGCACCGAAAGCAAAACCAAGAAACGAATGAGCGCAGAAGACCGCAAGAAAGCGATTCTCGAAACCACGGTCTCTTTCATCTCACAATTCGGATTCTGGGGATTTACCATTCGCGACGTGGCACAAGCTCAGAACATCACCGAAGCAGGCCTCCTTTACTACTTCAAATCCAAAGAACAACTCCTTGAAGCGACACTCAAATACGCCGATCGCACTAACCAAATCGCCATTGCAGAGCATCTTGGCGTCGAAGGCGTGACCGGCGAAGTCTTGCAAGACGGCATCGCATACCATTGCGATCTCGGACTCAAGGCCATCTCCACGGGAACCGTGGAAACCAACGCAGGCCGACCCGAAATGGTTCGCCTCTACACCCTGCTCGAAAGCGAGGCCCTAAGCAAAGACCATCCGGTGCACGAGTATTTCGAACAGCGCGAAATCAATCTGCTGAAGGAATACACGTTCGCAGCCAAACGAGATGGCGTCGCCGATCCGGAACGCACCGCACTGCAGGTGCTATCCGCCATGGAAGGCTTGCAATTGCGGTGGCTCAACGGATCTCACGATATCGATTTCGTTGGAGAATGGAAGGCCCTGATCGACCTTCTCATTCCCTAAACGTTCTCTTCTCGAGTTCTCTTATCGCAGATTTCAGCCGGCGATCACCGCAACATTCCAGCGGCCGATCGTCAACGGATCACCCTGCTTAACGGCTGCACCTTCCTTCAGCACGACTTCAGCATTTGCAACCTCATCAATACTGCCGTCGGTGGCGATGACGACCGGAGCGACCACTACTTCACCCTCAATCGGGCTTGCAACAGTAACTTCGTCGGCGGAATAGTTGAGCAGATACGTCACGTTCTCGCCGCGGGCATTCACACCCTGGCGAACCGCGACCTGTCCCGCGAGCGCGGTTCCAGCGCCCTCGACGCCGGCATGCTCCACAGCCTCTCGCATAACCGCACGAATGGAATCGGCGTCAAGCAGTGTGGCGACCCACTCGGCATCGCCCTTGCCGAATGCGTGACGGGTGACTGCGGCGTAATCCTTCCAAGCGTAGTGTCCATAGGATGCGAGCACCTCAGTATCGGCGTCAGCGTTCAACAGTTCGATCAGCGACTGAGCATCGGTGGACGCGGTTTCGGCGAGCGCACCTGCGAATTCCACGGAAACGTGGCCGTTTGGGCGGGTGAACTGGTTGTACGTCATGCCGAACACGTCGGTGAGGTTGTGCGGCGCGCGGTCGTGCCATACGGTCACCTCGTCGTCGGTCACGAAGGAGCGCATGGTGGAGACGAGGTGTCCGCCGTTTTCAACGAACGCACGCAGGCGATCCGTAGTTTCCTGAGATGCGCAGTAGAGCGCCGGGGTCACGATCATCTCGTATTTGGCGAGACGTTCGGCCGGAGCATCGGACGGCACGAAATCGCATTCCACGTTGAGCTCGAACAGCGCGTCGTAGACATTGCGCACCACGTCGTTGTATTTGAGGGTGCCGCCGAATGGGAAGCCGGCTTCGATGAGGAACCAGTCGAGCGCGGTCAGCGATTCGTTGCTGACCATGATGGCCACCTTGTTGTGCTTCTTCAGGTGGACGAGCCGCTCCCCCACTTCCGGTTTGGCGATCTCGCGACCGAATACGCCGGCTTCGCGGTACGTGGGGTTCGGTTCGAGGTCGTGGCTCAGCAGGCCCTTCCAATATGTTTCAAAGGAATTGTGGATGGAGTGCCAGTGCCAATATTCCACCATGTCGGCGCCGGAGGCGAGGTGGGAGTAGGCCTGCAGGCGCAACTGGCCAGGGAATGGCACCCAGCCGTGCTGGCCTTGGGCCTCGGTTTCGAGCACCAGGTAGTTCTGGCCGTTCTTGGTGGAGCGGGTCATGTCGCCGCCGAAGGCGATCTCCTTGCCGGTCAGGTCGTCTTCGGTCGGGTGGTAGATGTCCACGCCGGTGATGTCCACCGCGGTCGCGGCCTTGAAGTGGTCGACGGCCGGCTGCACGCCGTAGGAGTATCCGCGCCATTCGAAATCGAAGTTGTGGGTGATGAACTGGTCGCCATGCGCGTATTCGCGCACGATGTCGGCCTGCCACTGCAGGAAGGCGCGCACCTGATCGCGGCGGAACTTGTCGAATTCGCCGCCCAGGGACTCGTTGATGGTGGCGGTCACGTCCGGGAAGTCCTCCCAAGAGTCGATGCGGTTGGACCAGTAGTCGAGGCCGAAGTGGTGGTTGAGCTCGTTCAGATCGCCGTGGAACTTCTCATGCAGATACTTGACGAACAGACGCTGCATGTCGTTGGACACGGAATCGTAGTACTTGGTTTCATTATCGACCTGGTAGCCGATCACCGCCGGATGGTCGGCAACGTGGGAGATCAGCTTGCGGATCACGCGCTCACCGTAGAAACGGTAGGTGGCGTTGACGATGTCCATGATCTGGCGGGCGCCGTACTTGCCTTCGCCGTTCGGGGTGACCGCGAG
>OCRP01001304.1_pt1 | contig 13820 bp, 11 predicted proteins | sample 1538871 | NCBI WGS metagenome assembly OCRP01 (sample SAMN04571731, study PRJEB22368) | human gut metagenome | biome: human gut; material: stool | host: Homo sapiens | place: Luxembourg | collected 2012-09-20 | reverse complement strand
CGCCCATGTTCGCGGCGACACGGCCATCATCCTGGAAGGTGGTGAGCAGGCCCGAGCGGAGGACTTCGAGAGCCGGAGTCGAGGCCGAGACGGACATGGAATCTGGCGCCTGCGAAACTTGAACGGAATCGGACACAGAGGCAGAAACAGAAGCCGAACCGCCGGAAACGGCGTCACGCACGGGCGTAAAACGCACGGTGTCGCCGGGCTGCAACAGCGCGGGCGGGTCGGCCCGCTCGTCCCACATCGGCGTTTCCGTGTGGCCCAGCAACTGCCAGCCGCCCGAGCTGACGCGCGGATACACGCCGGAAAACGTGCCGGCAAGCCCCACCGCGCCCGCGGGCACGCTCAGCCGTGGCACTTTGCGGCGTGGCACATCGAATATCGGGTCGCCGCCGGTCAGGTATGCGAAACCGGGCGCGAAGCCGACGAACGCCACGGACCAGGCGGTATCGCAATGCCGGCGCACAACCTCGTCAACGGAGATGCCCAGCAGGTCGGCTACGTCCGCCATATCCTCGCCATCGTAAATCACCGGAATTTCAACGATTCGGGAATGCCGTTCCATGTCGGCGGCAACGTTCAGCGCGCGAATCGCGGCGGTCAGTTCGACACGCGACGAAAGCAGCGGATCGAAGGCGACGTAGACGGTGCGCGCAGCGGGAATGAGTTGTTTCACGCCGGCGAAAACGGAGGTCGCGCTCGGCTGTGCGGCCCGCTCGGGCGATTCCGCAGTTTGTTCCATGGCATGTTTCACGGCGCTCTGCAACGCGGCGAACACCCGCAGGGTCTCGTCCAAATCGGCGAGCTCCACGAGTATGCTGTCCGCGCCACAGGTCAGGAATCGCATGTCGCCACCGCCTTAATCCCGCGCGGCCGATGCGGCTGCGTCGCCTGCGAACGCGCGTATCGCAACGCCTTCCGACTCCAAGCGGGCGCGGACGGCACGCGCCATCGCCACAGCCGAGGGCGAATCGCCATGCACACAGACGGAATCGGCGTTGAGCGGCACCACGGTGCCATCGATCGCCACCACCTCATGCTCGCGCACCATGCGCAGCACGCGCGCCGCCACTTCGGCCGGATCGGCGATCACTGCATCCGGCAAGCGGCGCGACACCAGCGTGCCGTCCGCGTTGTACGCGCGGTCGGCGAACGCCTCGTGGAACACACGAAGCCCGGCCTGCGCGGCCAGGCGGCCGACCACGGCGCCCGGCTGCGTCAGTATCGCCAGCGATGCGTCCACGGCGCGGATCGCGTCGACCACGGCGGCGGCCTGCGATTCGTCGCGGACGATCCGGTTGTACAGCGCGCCATGAGGTTTCACGTACCGCACCTGCGCGCCGACCGACCGCGCCATGCCTTCCAACGCGGCGATCTGGTACATCACGTCCGCCTTGAGCTCGTCGGGGGACTCGTCCACATAGCGGCGCCCGAATCCGGCCAGGTCGCGGTACGCCACATGCGCCCCGACCATTACCTCCCGCGACGCCGCGTATGACAACGTTCTCAGCATGACGGACGGGTCGCCCGCATGGAAGCCGCACGCCACGTTCGCGCTGGAAACCACGTCGAGCAGCGCCTCGTCGTCGCCCAATTTCCAGCGTCCGAAGCTTTCGCCCATATCGCTGTTCATATCGATTCGCATAGCCGTCTGCTTTCCGTCTGTTTCCTGCACAGCCATCGTTTCCATTCCTTCCGTCGCCTTTCCGTCGTTCTACCGTCGCAGCGTTCTTCAGCCGCGACGTCCCTTCTGCCGCAGTCGCCGCAGCACGCATCTCATGCCGCGCCCCGCAACCTGCCGCTCGGCCTCACACCATGTATTCCAAATCGCGTTTGCTGGTGATGAACATGTGCCCCGGCGCGTGCGTGATCGCGAATTCCGGTTTGGACGCCATCACCGCGGCCTGCGGGGTCACGCCGCACGCCCAGAACACCGGCACATCGCCCGGCTCCAACACGGGGGCATCGCCATAGTCGGGATGCATGATGTCGTCGATGCCGATCGCGTACGGGTCGCCCACACATACGGGGGCACCGTGCACGGACGGTTAATAGCCGGAAATCCGGCATGCGTCGGCCACCTGCGTAGACGGAATGCCACGCATCGACACGACCATCGTCGAATGGAACGCGCCGGCCGAACGGCACTCGATCGACGTGTCGTACATCGGCACGTTGCGGCCTGCCGTGATGTGCCGCACCGGCACGCCCGCCTCCATCAGCGGAAACTCGAATGTGAAACTGCAGCCAATCACAAACGTGACCAAATCGGATCGCCAATACTCGCGAATATCGGGCACTTCGGCTACCAGTTCGCCACGCTTCCACACGCGGTACAACGGCACGTCGGTACGGATGTCGGCGCCCGGCGCGGTGACGGGTGCGGTGACGCCCGGCTCCATCACTTCCAGCAGCGGGCAGGGTTTGGGATTGCGCTGCGCGAACAGCAGAAAATCGAATGCCTGCTCCTTGGGCAGAATCATCAGATTCGCCTGCGCGTAGCCTTGCGCGATGCCGCAGGTCGGGCGGACCAGGCCGTCACGGAACGCGGCGCGCGCCTGTTCGGGCGTGCTCGCCGCGCCAAGTTCGGTTGTTCCCATATCGGACATCCCATCCACCATTGCGCTTACCTTTCCCGTCGGCCGCCGTCCGGCCTTTTCCGAACGAACTGCCGACGAACCCCGAAATCAGATTCCGCAGAAACGGACGTTCAGAGTCGCTTTCCCTCACCTTGGTCGCCGAACGTTACGGGAGCCGCGCGATTCATGACGCGTATGTTTCCGCATTGCAAATTGGCGGTGCCAAGTGGAAACAAACCATGGTTAGGTTGGACGCCGAAGACGCACGCGAACGCTGACGCAACACAACAGCGCAACAGCAATAAAGCGGCAATCAAAAGACGCGGAGCGCGGAAGAGAGGTTCCCATGAGTTCGATCGTTCTGGCAGTCGGTAACGGCAAGACGCTATTCGGAGGCTCAGGCGTGGCGCCCGACGCGGATCTGGTTCGTTTCGTCGATCCGGAAAGCCCCATCATCAACGCGTTCGATTTGTGCGCGCTGCGTGGCGACGGCATTTTCGAAGCGACCACGGTATGGAAGGGTTTCCCGGTCTCGCTGGAGAACCATCTGAAGCGTCTTGCGAATTCGGCCCGTCTGGTGGATATGCCGGAACCGAACATTCCAGCGCTCACCCGCGCGGTCCAGCTGGTCATCGACCAGTACGACGATCCGGAACCCGGCCCGATGCTACGCATCATCGTCTCCCGTGGTCTCGATCCGGACACCGGCGTGGGCAAGGCGGCCGACCGCACGCCGACCGTCTACATCTTCCTTGACGCGAAGGGCACGCTGCATTCGCTGGAGCCGATCACCATGGCTTCGATGACGCGCGGCTACCCGTCGGACATCACCGCACGCGCCCCGTGGCTGCTCAACGGCGCGAAGACGTTGAGCTACGCGTTCAACTGCGCCGTGCACCGCGAATGCGCCCGCCGTGGCGTCGGCGACGCGATTCTGTTCACGGAGGACGGCTACACGATGGAATGCCCGAATTCGTCGATCGTGGCACGCTATGGCGATACGTTTGTCACGCCCGACCCGCATATCGGTATTCTGAATGGCACATCACAGCGCGAAATGTTCGCCTGGGCGCTTGAAGAGGGCAAGAAGGCGGAGTACAGGAAGCTGCCGATCGCCGAGCTGCGCGAAGCGGACAGCCTGTACATGACGCACGGCGGATGGTCGATTCCGATCAGCGCGATCGACGGGCGCGCACTTGCCGTGGATGCGGCGGAGATCCAGGCGATCAACGATGCGATCCATTCGGGCCGCACGCACGAGGACGCGTTGAAGATCGGTCCGACCGGCGATTACGAATAAGGCGAAACGACCCGCTTAGCAGGTAAAACGGCCCGTCCAATGATGGGCGATACGGCCCGCTTAGCGCGTGGTATCGCCCAGTTTGCGCGTCACGGGAATCAGCACGTCCGGCTCGTACGGCTTGCGTCCCGTGGCGCTTGTCGTATCTGCCTTGGCATCCCCTTCCTTGGCGATCGCACGAACGATATTGCCGACCGCGACCTGCGCGATTTTGTCGAAATTCTGCGCCACCGCGGTCATTTTCATACCGGCCAGGTCGGTCAGATACGTGCCGTCGTAGGCGATGATCTGCAGGTCGCGCGGAATCGAAATATGCCTCCGCATCGCTTCGCGCACGCAAAGCGCGGCACCGATATCGGAGCTGACCACGGCATCGACGCCGTCCACCGGCATACTGTTGAGCACAGCATTCACCGCGTTCTTATACCCTTGGAAATCCTCCACATTGCCGGCTTCGACGTACTCGTACCGCACGCCGGCCGCTTTCAGCTCCTGCTCCAACGTAAGGTAGTAGCGGACGGCCGGGAACGTTGTCTTGTGCAGGTCGAAATCGTCCGGGCTGTCTCCATTGCGCGCCGCCAAATCGAAGAACTGGTCGCGCGGGCCGCCGATCATCACCACGTGGTGCGCGCCGGTGTTGACCAGCATGTGCGCCATGAGCCGGCCGCCCTGCTCATGGTCGGAGCCGATCGACGCGATGCCGCCGCCCAGCACACGGTCGAAGGCGACGATGGGGCGGTGGATGGACGTCCAGTAATCGTTCGGATGGGTGGTGTGCGAGCAGACGATGATGCCGTCCATCATGTGACGGCGCAGCATGTCCACGTATTCGACCTCGCCGTTTTCCGCGTCGGCGGTGGAGCACAGCATGGTGCGCAGTCCTTGCGCGGCCAGCTCGCGTTGCAGATGCGCGGTAAGGGTGGCAAAGAAGGGGTGGCGGATGGTCGGCACGATCACGCCGACCAGGTTCGTGCGGTACAGGTTGCGTGCCAGCTCGTTGGGCACGTAATTGAGCTCTTTCATGGCGGCTTTGACGCGCGCGCGCATGTCGTCGGACACGTAGCCCGTCTTGTTGACCACTAGCGAAACCGTGCTCAGCGAGACCCCGGCCTCTTTCGCCACGTCACGCATGCCGACCATTGCCCAACACCTCTCCCCCGCATCGTCGGGATGTTTCCTTACAAATCGCGATATTATGTGTTATTTTACATGCATCTGTAACGTTTCTTTGCAATCGTCCGCACAATATGAACTATCAATTGACGAAAGACGCCCTCCCCCTCTTCAATTCCCCCGAAAAATCCACTTTTTCACCCGTGAACGACGTATGTTTCACGACGCGTTCCACGCATCTTCCACGCACGCTCCGCATGTACTCCACACACGTTCCGCCCGCAAAAGGGGCGGTGCGACACTTGCGATCATCTCGCTTGCGTCGCACCGCCCCTTGCGTTGCGTGGCCTGGCCGTCAGCCGTCACGTCCGGCCATCACGTCAGTCCGCACCACGGACGAACCGACCGTCATGCCTTCGGTACGGAACCTTCCTGGGAGTGGTCGAAGACCGGCTTGTTGTCGGCGTCGTACTTATAGACGCCGATGGAAGCCGAGCTCGGATCATGCGCGTCGTTGAACGCGCCGATGGAGGTCTGGCCCTTGTACTGAATCTCCTTGCCGTCCTTCAGCAGGGCAACGCAGGCCTTGTAGGAATCGCACTTCTCGCCCTTGGTGGATCCGGAGACGGCCGCCATATTGGCCTGGATGGTCTTGCCATCGGCACTGCCGCCCTTCTGTGCGGCGAGCGCGGCGAGGATGATGCCGTCATAGGTTTCAGCACCGTAGGTGGTGGTGTTTTTCAGGTCGACGCCGGTGGACTTGAGACGCTTGACGAAGTCGTCAGACGGGTTGACGCCAGGGATGGTGCCCTTCGAGCCCTTGAGCAGGCCCGCGTCGAGCTCGCTGGAGTAGTCGGAGGTGTTGCCGTCGACGAAGTACAGCTTGTGCATGTCCACTCCCGCGGAGGCGAGCGCCTTCAGCAGCGGCTTGGTCTGATCGAAGGCGATGACGAGCGTCGCGTCCGGATTGGATGCCTTGATTGCGGTTGCAATTGAGGAGAAGTTCGTTTCGGTCGGGTCGAAGGTATCCTTTTCTCCATAGACGATATTGACGCCGGCCTCGGATGCGGTTTTTGCGATGGTGTCGCGCAGGCCGGTGCCGTATTCGTCGTTGAAGACCGCGATGGCGAGCTTCTGCACGCCGTCCTGGGCGATCAGGTTGCCCATGACCGCGCCCTGCACGGTGTCCGGCGCGACGGTGCGGAAGAAGTAGTCGGAAAGGCCGGAGAAGCTGGCCGAGGTGGCGCCCATCGATAGCATCGGAACGTTCTGTGAGGTGATGGACTTGTAGGTGTTCTTAACCACGGAACTGGAGGCCGGGCCGATGATGAACGACGGGTTCTTGCTGAGGACGGATTGGGCGGCGGAGGTGTTCTGGTCGGCGTGGTCCGCGTCGGAGGTGTCGGCGTCGACGGTGGTGATCTTGTTGCCGAGCACGCCACCAGCATCGTTGATGTCCTTGACCGCGAGCTTTTCGGCGGCCAGTTCCGGCGGTGCCAGATAGGCCAAGGAGCCGGTTTCCGGCCACAGTCCACCAAGCACGAGCTTGGTGGCTTTGGCGCCGGATGTGGAGTCTGAGCCGCTTGACGAGCTGCTGGAAGAACTGGACGAGCCGCAGCCGGCGAGCGCCATGACTGCGGCGGCCACCATGGCGGTGGCCGTGATGGACAGTTTCCTCATGCCCTTCATGTTGATCTTCTTCATTTGAATCACCGTTTCCTCTCTTGGCTCCGCTGATTGCCGAACCCTTGGTGACGATTATCGAGATGTGTTGCTCGACCATCTTGAATCGCACTATAAGTGCCGAGGAAACCGAATGTGTATGCGTGAAGTTAACCGAAGGTGAAGCCCGAAAACTGTTGGAAACACAAGGATTTGTACCCATTTTCAAGCATGCCAAAACCGTCGGCGGAGGGTATTCCGTCGACGGTAAAGCGGTACTCTATCTGCCTTCCTCTTCCACTTCCTCCTCAAGGTTGCCCAGGTAGAGGGAGACGACTTTCGGATCGTTCATCAGGTCGCGGCCCTTGCCGGAGTAGGCGTTGCGTCCTTGGTCGAGGACGTAGCCGCGGTCGCAGATCTGCAGGCAGCGGCGGGCGTTCTGTTCGACGATGACTACGGAGACTCCGGCTTTGTTGACCTGGCGCACGCGGATGAAGGTCTCGTCCTGGAGCATTGGGGACAGGCCTGCGGAGGGCTCATCGAGTAGGAGGACGGATGGTTTCATCATGAGGGCTCGGGCCATGGCCACCATTTGGCGTTCACCGCCGGAGAGTTGGCCTGCGAGCTGGTTTTTGCGCTGGCCGAGTTTGGGGAAGATGGAGCACACGTAGTCGAAGCGTTCGTTGAACAGTTTCGGTGCTTGGAACGCGCCCATGTGCAGGTTTTCCGCGATGGTCAGGCTGGGGAAGACGTTTTCGGTCTGCGGCACGAAGCCGACGCCACGGGAGACAAGTTTGTCGGCGCGCAGGTTGGTGATGTCCTCTCCTTTCAGCAGCAGCTTGCCGGAGTGGATGTGCACCAGGCCGAACAATGATTTGAGCAGGGTGGATTTGCCTGCGCCGTTCGGGCCGATGATGCCGACGATCTCGCCTTCATGCAGGGTCAGGGATGCGCCGTTCAGGATGTTCACGCCGGGAATGTATCCGGCCACCAAATCGACCGCGTCGAGCAACGGTTCGCCTTCGGGCTCGCCCATGTGGATCTGCGTGCGGGTCAGCGGCTCGTCGGCCACGCTTGCGATGTCGCTCATTTCAGGCCTCCTTCAGGTCTTCCAGCACGGAATCGTCGCCCAGGTCCACGTTCGCGTGGGCGCCCAGGTATGCGTCGATCACGGCCGGATCGTTCATCACGCTCTTCGGTTGGCCTTCGGCCACGATCTTGCCTTCCGCCATCACGGTGACCCAGTCGGCGATGTGTCTCACCATGTTGATGTCGTGTTCGACGAACAGCACTGTGGTGCCTTCCTCGCGCAACGCCATGATGTGGTCGAGCAGCGACTGTTTCAGCGCGGGGTTCACGCCGGCCATCGGCTCGTCCAGCATGACCAGTTTCGGGTCGGACATCAGCGCTCGTGCCATTTCCAGCAGCTTGCGTTGGCCGCCGGAAAGCGCGCCGGCGTAATCGTCCTTCTTTTTGATCAGCAGGAAGCGTTCCAGCAGCGCCTCGGCTTTTTCGATGTTCGCCTGCTCCTGCTTCCTCCACATGCCGGGGAACAGCGCGCGGAACATGCCTTCGCCCGGCTGCACGGGGGCACCGAGGAGCATGTTGTCGAGCACGGTCAGACGGCTCATCACCTTGGTCAGCTGGAAGGTGCGGACCATGCCCATGCGCGCCACTTTTTCGGGCTGCACGTGGGCCATGTCCTTGCCGTCGAACTGCCAGGTGCCGGTGTTCGGCGTATCGAAGCCGGTCATCAGGTTGAAGAACGTGGTTTTGCCGGCGCCGTTCGGTCCGATCAGCGCGGTGATGCCGTGCCGTTCGATTTCGAAGTGGCTCACGTCCACGGCGGTCATGCCGCCGAATTTGCGGGTCACGTTGTCGGCCACGAGGATCGGGTCGGGCTTGTGCACGCCCGGCTTGTTTTCGACGAATTTCAGATCGTCGGTGACTTTGTCGCGATAGGCGGTGGAGATGAGGGTCTCGCCTTCCGGAGCTTTGGTGGCCCATTTGGTGAGGTCCTGGAATGGTACGCCGGGCTGCACACCGGATACGGGTTGCACGCCGGTTGCGGGTTGCGTGGCCGGCTGCACGCCAGTGGTCGGAGAATTCGTTGTATCAGGCATGGAAAGCCAACTCCTTTCGGTCGCCCAACAGACCTTGTGGTCTGAAGATCACCAGGCACATCAGCGCGACGCCGACGATCACCCAGCCGAGAGCTTCGATCTGGTTGGAAGAGATGAGGGTTTCGGGAACGGTGTTGCGCATGACCTCCTTGACGAAGGTGAGCAGCACCCACAGCACGCAGGAGCCAAGCACCGGGCCGAGAATCGTGGCCGCGCCGCCCAGCAGCAGAATCGTCCACACGTAGAAGGTGACGGTGCGGCCGAGCGAATCGGGCTGTACGGAACGCGGCAGGACGAAGATGATGCCGGCGATCGCGCCGAACAGGCCGCCCAGAATCAGCGATTCCATCTTGTATCGCGTCACGGGCTTGCCGAGCGAACGGATCGCGTTCTCGTCCTCGCGGATGCCCTTGAGCATGCGGCCCCACGGCGAGTGGAACCAGCGCCAGCACAGCAGCGCCGCGATCACCACCAAAACCCATGCCACGATGCGCAGCCACCAGGAGTTGGCGATGTTGTTGCTGTACGTCCACAGCAGGAACGTGGTCGAACCGTCCGGCAGCGGTGAAAGCGATTCGAATTTCTCGGTGAAGTCCTGCGGCGAGATGCCCGCGGAACCGCCGGTGAAGTTCGTCATGGCCGTCGATCTGCCGATGATGCGGATGATTTCCGCGGCGGCCAATGTGACCATGGCCAGATAGTCGGGTCCGAGCTTCAGCGTCGGAATGCCCAGCAGCAGCGCGTAGATGACCGCGAGCGCGAGCGCCGCGCATACGGAGGCGAACAGGTTGCAGCCCATCGACTGCGTGATGGCGAATCCGTATGCGCCGAGGAGCATGAAACCGGCCTGGCCCATGTTCATCAGGCCCGTCATGCCGAAGTGAATGTTCAAACCGATGGCGGCGAGTACGTATGCCGCCGTGGTCGGGGCGATCAGCTCGCCCGCCGCGTTGGAGATGATTGTCATGATGTCCATGGATCAGCCCACCCTTTGCTGCTTGCCGAAGATGCCCTGCGGGCGCACCAGCAGAACGATGATGAGGATTGCCAGCGCGCTGGCGTAACGCATATCGTTGGGGATGACGAGCGAGCTCATGTCCGCCACGATGCCGATGACCAGCGAGCCGATCAACGCGCCATTGGCGGTGCCGAGGCCGCCGAGCGTCACCGCGGCGAACATCAGCAGGATCAGGGTCGCGCCGGTGTTCCAGGAGATGCCGTTCAGGTAGACGCCGAGCAGCACGCCGGACAGGGCTGCCATCGCGCACGAGAGGATCCAGACCACGCGGACCACCTGATCCACGTTGATACCGGATGCCGCGGCGAGCGCCGCGTTGTCGGACACGGCTCGTGTGGCGCGGCCGAGTCGCGTCTTGTAGAGGAACAGGGTGACGCCGACGATCACGCAGATGGCGATGAGCGCGGAGACCAGCGTCGGCATGTCGGTGGTGATCGGTCCGAACTGGAAGCTGTCCGGCACCGATTTGACGATGCCTTTGATGTCGCCACCGAAGAAGAACTGGAACGTGTACTGCAACGCCATGGACAGGCCGATGGTGACGATCATCTGCTGCATGGTGCCGACGTGGCGTCTGCGTAGCGGCCCCCAGACGATTTCGTTTTGGATGAAGCCGGTCAGCGCGCCGATGACGATGGCGAAGATGGCGGAGGCGATGAGCGGCATGTGCAGCATCTGCGTGCCGACGTATGCCATGAGGCCGCCGAGCGTCACCTGTTCGCCGTGTGAGAACGACTGCAGGCCGGTGGTGCCGTAGACGAGGTTCATGCCGACGGACATGAGGCCCAGCATCAGGCCGAAGATAATGCCGGAATACAGTTGCTGCCAGATGCGTTTGCCGACATTGGAGCCGTCTTTTTTGACTGGCGATTGCGTGGCCGCCGTCGATCCGGATGTGCCGGACGTGCCGCTGCCGGCGGAATCGCCCGCCTGGTCGAATCGGACAACGCCGCGCTGCTTGTCGAAGCTGGCTTTCTTGATCGTCACCGTCGCGCTGCTTGCCTTCAGGCCGTGCTCTTTCGCAACGGACGCGTCGATGGTGACGGTGTAATCGCCGTCATCGGCAACGGAGAAGGCCCATTTGCCGTCCGCCGCGGTTTTGGTTTCCGCGGTTGCCTTGCCGGACAGCGTGATGGTGACGTCGGCGATCGGCTTCTTGTCGGCGTCCTGCAGGATGCCGTTGACGCAGCCGTTGCTGGCGGTCGGATTGCATTCATCGACGGCCTGCGCGCCGGAATCGGCTGCGGACGCGATGGCGGGAGGGAGTACGAAAAGCATCGAGAGAACGGCGACAATCGAACAGAGTATGACGATTCCCGGTCGACGATGCCGTGTGAGATACGTTACGGCTGTCATAGGTTTTTCCTCTCTTGTTGCTTTCACAACGTAGGAGAGGAAACAGCTCGCGCGGTTGCGCTCAGATTTCCTGAACGTTACCCGATGACCGCCCGTGTAACGTGAAAATTACGCGCGGCCGAGCCGGTGACAGCTATGCGTGGCCGCCCAGCATGGCGATGCCGAATCCGAGCGCCACGCAGGCGAGCGGCACCGCGACCGTGGCAGCGCCATAGCCCAGGGCCATGGCGAAACGGCGTTTGCGAATCAGCGACAGCACCTCGTTGATCGCCGACGAGAATGTTGAGAATCCGCCGAGGAACCCCACAACGAACGTCATTACCGTGCCCATATCAACCGACTGCGCATAGTACGACATCATGGCGATGCCGGCGCACAGGGAGGCGACGCCGTTGATGACGAGCGTGGCCAGGGGGAAGCTGTGGTTGCCGTCACGGTTCCAGCTGCGTTGGATCGACACGTCAAGCACATAACGGGCCATGGCGCCGATGCCGCCAAACAGGCAGATCATCCAGGTCATCAGCGCACCTCCCCTGTGGTCGGGTCGGCGACGAGCGGGATTTCCGCGGTGACCGGCTTGGGTTCGAAGCTGGGCAGAGGTGCGACGGGTTGCGATGACTGCGGCTGCGATTCGATTTTCGGCACCTGCCCGGTCTGCGCGACCTGCTGGGCGACCTGGGCCGCCTGCTGTGCCGCCTGCGCGGCCTCCAACGCGGCCTGCGCGGCCGAATGCGCCGCATCCGCCACCTTCACGTGGCGCACGCCCTGCGCGTCCGGCACGTTGTTCTGCACATTTTGCGCGGCCGGCACGTCCGATTCGCCCGAATCGGCCATGGGGACCGTCTGCGTAACACTCTGCGTAGCCGATACTGCAGTGTCGGTCATCTGGACGTCCTGCACGATGCCGTACGCGTCCGAATCGGACATTGAGGATACGGAAGCCGTGGAGGCATCGGCGATCGCGTTACGGACCCGCTTGCGTGTGCCGCGCGCCAGCAACGCCTGCATCAGCGCCACGCCAACCGCGGCCGCGATCAGACCGCCGGCGAAACTTCCCGCAAGATAGCCGAGCGCGCTGCCGAAACGCTGCTCGCGCATGCCTTCCATGGTTTCCAACATCACGCCGGACATCGTCGACAGTCCGCCAAACAAACCAAGCCCGACGCCACGGCTGACGACCTGCCGTACCCTGCGGCGCAGCCACGACGCGGTCGCCATGTATTCGGTCAGCATCGCAAACAGGAAGCAGGCGAGCATATTCGACACGAACGTGCCCACCACGAACGGCGAACCGTTCACCGACGGCAGCAGCAGGTCCGTGGCGCGACGGAAACCGACGCCGACGAAGCCGCCGACGAACACCACGAGATACATCAGACCATCGGCAAGAGGGTTGAATCGCGCCTGCATGCGTTTCATCGGCGCGAGCGGAATCTGCGGCGGATGCTTGGATGCGGCGGCACCGGACGGGCGCACATCCGCGCGCGCCACTTCGGCGACGTCGATCGACTGTGTGGCGGGATTCGGCTCATCACCCGCGTTTGGCGAGTCTGCCGCCCGTTGTTCTTGCGATTCCATCACGTTCCCCTTGTACTTGGCTTTCCGCGGACAGCGTCGTTCCGCCCCAGCCATACGGCAACGAGCTGGCCGCAGGTGCCGTCTTCCTAACCTTGTACGAGTCTACACGTGCGTTGCAACCAAACATCGAACATGTCCGATTCGGTGGATAACTGTGGATAACTGTGGATAACTTCGGGTGGCCCTAGACGTCTACGAATGGTTATGGAAGACGGTACGGCCGCGTCAGACGGACACGTCGCACAGCCGCCGCATCGCATGCCGTGCGTCGCTTTCGTCCTCGCCGCTGAACAACACGACCAGATAGTCGCCGGCACGCAGCCGCGTATCGCCATGCGGCACGATCTGCCGTTCGCCGCGACGCAGGCCAATCACCAGACAGCCGTACGGCCAGCGCACGTCACGCATCAGCTTGCCGTCCGCGGTCGCACCCATTTCCACAGGCAGTTCCATGATGCCGTTGTCGATGCGATTGGCGATTGCCGTCGTGCCGCCTTGCGCGCGCATGTACCGTTCCAGCAACTCGCCGTAGATCGGTTTCGTACGCAGCAGGTCGGAGACGAGCAATGCGATGAACGCGACAGCGGCGACCGGCAGCATGTGCGTCAACGTGCCGGACATTTCCACGGCCAGCAGAATCGACGTGATCGGTGTTTTCACGGACGCGGCGAGCGTGCCCGTCATCACGCATACCGCGAAAATCGCCACGGAATCGGACGGCAGGTTGCCGAACTGGCGCAACGTCTCGCCGCAGATACCGCCGGCGAGTGAGCCAACCGCGAGAATCGGCATGAAAATGCCGCCGGGAGCGCCTGAACCGAAGCTGGTGGAGGTGAACAGCACTTTCACCACGAACAGCACGCACAGCATGCCCAAGCCGACGCGCGCATGCTCGGCCATGGCGATCAGGTTCGAGCCGCCGCCGAGCACGTCAGGCAGCCAAATGCCGATTGGCAGCGCGAGTGCGATCGCGATCAAAGGGCGGCTCCATGCGGGAAGCTTGCCGTACAGCGTTTGGAAGCCGAGCAGCGAACGGTTCATCAGCGAACCAACCAAACCGGCCACCAATCCCAGCGGAATCAGCCACC
>OCRP01001297.1_pt1 | contig 13937 bp, 7 predicted proteins | sample 1538871 | NCBI WGS metagenome assembly OCRP01 (sample SAMN04571731, study PRJEB22368) | human gut metagenome | biome: human gut; material: stool | host: Homo sapiens | place: Luxembourg | collected 2012-09-20 | reverse complement strand
GAATAGTCAGTTCACTGGGCAAATTTTCAAAAGAGCTCTCATCCTCCGCTTTTGCGCTGATACTTACCACAATAGGTATTGCCCTCGATTTATCCAGACTGGCTACCAACACAAATTTATCACCTTCCGTAACTATATTGTCCGCATTGCCTTGTATTGCCATATTTACCCGATAGTAATCGGACACTTTCATAGGAAAACTAGGGTTACCAATCTCGTATCCGCGGGAAAAAGCTACAAAATTAAAGTTTTTACTTCCTTCCAATCCAGTTTCTTTCAGAGGGAACTCAACACGAATACTCTTCTCACCTTTCGGAAAAGTAACGATGTTATGAAAATCTTTGAATACGCCGGACACATCCTCCGTACCAGTTTTAGCGGTAAAATAAATATCAAAATCTTCGTTAGCCAAAACCTCGCTTCCATCCTTATCCGGATTAATATCCAAATCGACAACTAACTTTTCGCCCATTACAAAAGTCGTATTATTGACAGTCATCGTAAAAGGAACAGCTTGTGGTAAAGGCAAATACTTAGTTTCATCTTCACATCCCATCAAGCATACACCCAATAGAGATATTGAAAATAGTTTGTAGAATATATTCTTCATGTTTTTTTCTTTATAATTATCAATGAACTTAAGTTGATGCTTCTCAATTTTTGCGCCACCCCGGATTCTGTGTCAGTTCTTTATTCAATGATATCTCGCTCGGTGGAATCGGAAGTAGATAATCACGTCCCGCATCAAACTGGAACCCACGTGGAAGAACATTTTTCAGTGGATCCAAGTAATCGTTATTGTCTACCAGAATTTGAGCCAATTCTTCATTCTTCGGATCAATTGATTTATATAAAACGCTGCCGGCTCCAAAGTAAGCGCCTCCGCCACGTTTCCCCTGGAATAACTTATGTGCTCTCCAACGCATCAAATCATCCAAACGCATTCCCTGCAATGGCAGTTCAGAGCGTCTTTCCCGACGGATTTCTTGCAGATTGGCAGAAATTGTATAACCAAAATCAGGGAAATTGGGATCAATAGCTGATGGAGCGAGATAAGTGACTCCGGCCCGTTCGCGTAATGGCTTTATAGTCTTCTCCAAAACAGCAGCGTCACATTTTCCCAATTCTTCCGCAGCTTCTGCATAAGCCAGCAAGGCTTCTGCATAACGAATCATTGGAGTGGCAGTTTCTCCCTGCCCACTTACGAATGTAGTATCAATTCCCATACGGATATGATAGCCGGTAGTATTACTCTGATTTCCGGTACTTACAATTTGAGGAGGATTGATTAAATCTTTATCTTCCTCTGAATAAGCCTTCACCAGCATTTTCTTAGCTCCTTTCACTGTCATCGATTTGTATTTACAGTCCGAATGCATTACAGTGGCCAGCAACCGACCATCCCTATCCTTAAAAGATTCATTGAAATCTTTAAATTTTGCGGCTGTGGGATCAATAAAGTTGCCATCCACACTTAAATAATTATCTACTAATGATTGAGAAAGTCCGGCTGGTCCTTCAGCATCACACATTCCACTGGATAAATTCGTATTTAAACTGTGAACCAAGTTGTCGGCAATTGAATATTTCTTCCAAAACAACACTTCCTGAGTAGCCGACAAATCTTTTGAATTGAACAGGTTTCCATACGCATCATCAATATTCTTCACTGATTTATCATTCTCTTTTGTGTTTAATGTAATACCCATTTGAAACAATTCATCCCCCAAAGTAAGTACTTGCTGCAAAAAATCATCTGATTTATACTCGGCAGCGGCAAAGTCAGTACCTTTATGATATTTCTCCCACGTACCTTCAAAGAGTGCCACTCTCATCGCCATAACCATAGCAGCTTCTTTACAAATACGCAATCCCTGATATTTGCTGCGGGAATATAGCAACTCTTTAGCTGCCTTCAAATCATCAAGAATGAATTGTGCCACTGCCGAACGATCACGTGCCGGAATCTGTAACCCGCCAACGGTAGCGTTTCCATCCCAAAACTTGTCCATCACAGGAATACTGCCGAATTTAGTCAACAAGTAATAGTGCCAATATGCACGAAAGAAATAGGCTTCTCCTTTCAGAGATAATACTTCCGCTGTTTCTTCAGCTGCCGGTACTTTATAATATTCTAAGAAGTAATTGACACTACGTAGATTCTGGTATCCTTTCTGCCATTCTGTTACGCCTCCGATAGATTCTTGCAACTCCCCGTTCATACGCCTGTCATACACCATGGCTACCATATTATCACTATTCTTTTCTTCTCCCATTATTCCCATGCCATAGGCACCTGCAGAAGGAAGAGCAATATACAAACCATTGACATAATTAGTCACGGCACTTTGATTCGTCAAGAATGTCTCGCTACTGGGCACCACCAAAGGCACTTTATCCAGAAAGTCAGAACAGGAAGTCAATAAAGTACCGGCTAAAGCTACTGCTAATAAATATATTTTTTTCATCATTATCCTCTATTTAAAAAGTAAAATCAAGTCCGAATACAAAATTCCGGTTTAGCGGATACACCATACCATTACCATTAGATACGACCGGTGAGGTTAGACCCGGAGCCTCTGTAGTAGTACCTCCAGCCATTCCGTTCACCTGATTAAGCGTTTCCGGATCAAACTGTTTTGGCAATTTTGTTACAGTAAACAGGTTATCGCATGCTACATACAATTTCAGTCGACTAATACCGATATGTTTTAGCAACTTCTTATCGAAATTATATGATACAGTCAGGTTCTTCATACGCATATAAGCTGCATTCAGTAAATAGCGAGTTGAATTATACCCTGTATTTACATAAAAGTCCTGATTATTTTTCCAGCTAGTCAGACGAGGCAAAAAGCCATTCGGAGTCTCCGGGCTGAAATAATCCAGATGCTCCTTGAAGTTGTAGCTACCTGCACTAAACATATAGCTACTTCCCGAAATCGGGAAATCCCTTTTTGCCACTCCTTGCAATAAAGTAGATACTTCAAAACCCTTATATCCCACATTCAAATTGATACCGAACGAATATTTGGGAGTTGTATTACCAATAATCTTCAAGTCACCATGATTGTATATCGTACCGTCACCACCATCTATTTTCCCATCATTATTGGAATCTATATATTTCAAATCTCCACGACGCCACATGTCATCCGGCTTGAGCGCACTCATATCCACCTTTCGCAAGTAATCGTCAATCTCACGGTTTGTCATGAAAAGGTCGTCAGCCTGATACCCCCAAATCTCACCAAGATCCATCCCTTCATAATATCCTTTATTAGGACCATACCCGGTGTGATTATTGTAAATGGTTCCATCCGGATTATTATATTTGGTAACGACAGCCTTATAGCTAAACACATTGAATCCTACGCCATAACTAAATCCACATTTCAGCTGATCATGCCAGTTCACCGAAAGCTCCCATCCGCGGTTACGCAATGTAGCATTATTTATTTTAGAGCGGTTTTCGGAAGCTATACCACTAATATCGGGAATAGCTTCGGCCGGGCCAATCATATCCCTTGTCATGCGCTGGTATATATTTGCTTCTAAAGAAAGCCGATTGTCGAACAGCATCAAATCAAGTCCCAAGTTTGCATTATCCACTTTTTCCCATGTAATAAACGGACTTACCATTTTAGGGGTCTTTGCTATCGTTCCCTTGATAGCACTGGCAGAAGAGGCAGTAGGCAATAACCAACCATTAGATCCCAAAGCATCCAATGACATAGTAGCCAGATAATCGTATAATCCGGCTCCATTCTGATTACCCAGACGACCATAAGACACACGGACTTTCAATTGAGACACCGGAAGTTTCAGCCTCTGGAAGTAATCTGTTCTGGCAATATCATAACCAGCAGAGAATGAAGGGAAAAATCCCCAACGGTTTCCTTTTGCAAAACGTGAAGAGCCATCATAACGCCCGCTGAACTCAAAGAAATATATATTGTCATAATTCCAGTTCAACTTAAGGTAAGCCCCCATTGTAGCCCAATGTGTACGATCTTCTCCGGCTATGACGTTCCCGCTAGCATTTGCAAAAGAAAAGATATCATTACTCATCATTCCATCTTTATACATATACTCATTGGAATCTTCTTTCATTTCCATTTGGAATCCCGCCATTGCCTTGAAAGAATGTTTTCCCCATTGCTGAATATACATACTGGACACATTAGGCGACAAATAATAATTGAACAGACTTCCACGGGCATAAGAACCGAACTTCATTAACTTCCAATCGATATTCGGATAAGAGAATCCTTGCCTGCGTCCAGTAGCATCACCCGGTTTTAGCGTCCCTAAAGGAGTTTCATATTGCGGATTCTCATATAGAATCATATTGTTATTTTCTACATCAAAACGTATCTTCATTTCAGCCGTAACATCCCATCCTTTCATTAGAGTAGCCGTAGCGGATACTGACAAGGCATCTGAAAGCCGATTATTTTCATAATTCGAATTTTGCATGAAAAGCGTTTCGTTCCAGCTGGGAATATTATATTTTGAATCAATCGGCAAATGTGTAACTTGTGACGGACGATGCGAACCTATCTTATTATAAATAATAGACTGGTTGGGCATCGGACGTTTTATCATTTGCAAAGTTATATTATTATTTAGGTTGAATCTCAACCAGTCAGTAGGCTTCGCCTGTATCTTTGTATTCAGATTATACTTGCTCAAATCATCCTTAACATGATCCAGAAAGCCCTCCTGATAGACATATCCCATACCGATATAGTAGTTTATCTTCTGCGATCCACCCTGTACACTCAAATTATGTGAATGACGAATGGACTTATCCTTGTAATAGTATTTAAACCAATCCGTATTGCCATACTGGGCATAATATGCACTAGCCCAGTCTTCTCCGTTACTAGATACATCTATTCCCGGAAATTCCTCTGAATATGGATTCTGCATGAATCCCTTAATCTTTTCTATAACCGAGTCTGAGATTCTATTAATCCCCGAAGCAGATGCACCGGCATCATACAAAGCATTATTATAATAAGCAAACTCCAAAGAATTCATCATCTGTGGAGTACGGATAGGAGAACTAAAACCAACTGTTCCCGAATAACTTACTTTAGCTTTTTCCGAATTTCCACTTTTAGTTGTAACCAATACCACACCATAGGCGGCACGGGCACCATAAATCGCGGCTGCCGAGGCGTCTTTCAACACACTGATACTAGCAACATCGGCGGGATTCACATTCTGCATACTTTGTTCGATTCCGTCTACCAATACATACGGTTCGCCACCATTGATAGAGCCAACACCACGGATATTGAATTTTATATCCGTACCCAACTCACCTCCTTTAGCTCCTCCCATTGCATCCGATGCGAAATTTAATCCTGCTACATTACCTTGCAAAGCGCTGGTGAGGTCCGTTATGGGACGATTGACGATATCATCTCCTTTCACTACAGATACCGCCGCCGTAATTGTATTTCTCTTTTGCGTATCCATACCGACAACAACAACCTCATCAAGCACTTCCGTGTTTTCCTTCAATACGAATCGATTGTTTTGTAATTTTGTAATTTTCACATCCAATGGAGTATAGCCAACATAACTTATAGAAAGCGTTTGCCCCGCTTTTCCCTGAACAGAAAAATTTCCGTCCAAATCCGTAATTGTTCCGGTTTTTGCACCTTTCACCATCACACTGGCGCCAATAACAGCTTCTCCCTGTTCGTCCACTACTTGCCCCGTAATCATCTTTTGTTGGGCAATGACCCCTATCGGCAATAAGAATAGGAAAATCAGAAGAAAAACAAGTCGTTCTTGTATCTTCATTAATTTTTCTTTTTTCATAATATTACATTTAATAATTAAGATTACATTTACTTGGGATTATTAATCTCATAAGCAACAAACTCCTCTTGTATCGCTTTCAACAATGATTTTTCATTATTTACCGACACATCGGACCCCCAACTCATTATTCCTCTATAGCCTTCCTCACAAGCATACTTCGCTTTTTTACGAATCGTATTCTGACCATTAAGAGTATACGTTTTGCCATTATACGTAAATTCATCCAAAGCAACATCCGAAAGTCCACCATTTATAAAATCAGAGTAAGAGACTTGTTCTCCATTTACACCGGTAGTCCCGATAAAAGGCACACCGAGAACCAGTTTATCTGCCGGAATCCCGTACTCAACAGCCATTTCTGCATCTTTTACAAATTGCTCGTAAGAATATCGCATCACTGCCGGTCCGTAGCATTGGTAAGACATAAAATCCAAAGCTTCAATCGCATTTTTCGAAATTTTATAAGCAACCGGATGAAGGGATACGGAGAAACATACGTCTTTGCCAAGTATCTGTCTGATTTTCACAATCGTCGCACTGTAGTTAGCATATTCTGTCTCCGTAGTAGGCCATTCAATATCAAGGTCTACTCCATCAAATTCATATTCCTTCAAAACACTCTTCAAATTATTAGCAAATGCGGTACGCGTATTATCAGCACTCATCATTTGCCTCCATTGCCCGCTGCCGAATCCTAATCGTAATTTTCGGCTGTCATTACCTACCTGAGCTGCCAAGGTTTCGCGTATTTTTTTCCAACGGTCCAACCAAGTGTGAGAGTCCTTCCCCGGATTGGTAGAATCATCATATTGCCAATAAGCCAACACTTTTGCTACCATATTCCAATTATCGAATTTTATACCATTCTTCCCACCAGTACCTGCTGCCATACTCCAAAAAGAAGTTTCATCCAAACGGCCTTTGAAGTTTTCACCTATATAAAAATCGGCACGGGCAGTAGGCAATACGATTTCTTTGTCAAGCGTAGAAGACCACGCATCTACAAAAATCCTGAATTGCTTTTTATTGCCATCATAATCTACCGCCAGATAATGCCAAGCTCCCGGAGCCAAACCCTTGGCATCCACATAGGTACCTGCTGTCACTGATGCATTTCCCAACGCCCAGCTCACAGTCTGCTCGTTAGCACCTAATTGTAAGGCAGCCAACACTTTATCTCCACTTGTTTTTTTAAAGATATATGCTCCGGGCACCCACTCATCTATAAATATATAGGTAGCAAAAGTGAAACTTTTATTAAATGTCTCTTCTGTAGAATGCAATAATCCATCTTTTCCATTCATTTTTCCGGTTCCGTCAAATTTTATCACACCGCTACGTCCCTCATAAGTAGCTTCATGCGAAACCCCGCCTGTAAAAGTTGCATCATTTATAGGCAAGTCAAAAGCTATATCTCCATTAGCATAAGGACGCGCAGCCAAATAAATAAGATCATTGCTGACAATCAGATTTTCTACCGGAATACGGTTTAATTCGAAAGGGTCACCACCAATGTATTGACAATTGATTAATGTTTTCTCAGCCGGATCATCCACTCCCGGCTGTCCGGTGATTGCTCCTTCAGGGGGCATTCCACCCGGAACTTCTACCCATTTAGTGTCTTTACAAGCTGTTAGCGATACTAACACGAAAAGACATAAAAAGAATTTGTTTCTCATAAATTTAAGTTATTAAGATTTTCTATTCGCTGACAATAAGAGTCTCCATTAATCAAACAATTGGTTTTTCTCCTAAAATCAACGTCACAAAAATAGGTACAACAACAAAAATCAATATTTAAAAAATAGCCATTAAATATTCACTTTTCACCAAATCAACCCGTTCCATCGGAGAAATGGTTCTTATCTCAAAAAGACAATGATTAAAACACCCAACTATCCGGTTCTGACCTTGCCAAAACCCTCTTATTGAATATTCATGTTATAATCCGGTTTCAGCCGTTTCAGTGTTGTCTGCAAACGCCTTGATAGGAGGAAATAGCGGCTGAAAGCGGAAAAAGACATCCCTCGCAGAAAGATACTGCAAACAAGGTAGAGTGCTTTCAGCGCATTCAGTTTTCTCAAATTAGCTGATGGATCTATATATTCAGCGTAGTAGGTATATATACTCACCACGCTGAATATATATGCCCAACAAGCGGGGTATATAGATTCATCACGTGGGCAAAAGTCGGTGGAATGTGGGCTTGGGTTCCTTTGAGTGGGGGATGGAGTACTACATACAATGAAATGATGTAAGAGACTTGAGCAAGTCAAGTACATGGCTCTGCTTACTTCAGTACTGGTTTGAACAAGTTCATCCACACATAGTTTTATTCCTTACCGCATCACCATCGAGCAAAATTAGTAAAGCTATTTCGTAATTAGTTTCAACCCTATTTGAAACTAAAAGTTTCACGCCGGGAAACAAAGTGTTTCACCGTATGAAACGAAGTGTTTCTCGGTGTGAAACGGATTGTTTCAAGCCTTGAAACAATTTTTGAAACTAATCGCCACAGGTGAAGAGATGGTGAAGTTATTGCACTTCACCCGCAAACTCCTTATTCATCGGAGAGACAGAGAAAAGGTGAAAGGGGAGATGGAAAGATGGAAAATAAATATCCAGTGGGGAAATTTATTCGATACTGTAATGATTCAGTACTATACCGAAATGAATATTACTTTATAAGCTCTCTACTTCTTTTCCTGATAATTAACAGCTATCGAATGCTGTATCTCAAGAATTTACCTCCTCGCAAACTCTCATTTCCATACCTTTATACACTACCACAATCTTGTGTAGTTGCGTAGTGCCAATAGCGTTCTTCACCCTGTCGGTGTCAGCATAGCGGTTGGTCTGGGCAATAGCTTCCGCCCGCAATTCCTCCACCCGGCTTTCGGGGTCTTTGTATCTGGCATACTTCAGCTCGATGATGTAGCTATGGCTCATGTCAGGGTAAATCTCCAGCATGGGAGACAGGAAAATGTCAACATATCCGGATTGCGTGTCTGCTTCGGAAATGGGACGGTAGAAACGGTTTTGCGCTGTCATGGCAAGCGTGAAGCCATGTACGAAGGACTCTCCTTTCTGCTTGTCGCGCTGAGAGGCGTAGCGTTTCAGGCAATCGGCGATGTAGTCGAAGTAAGATTGCCATGCGCCATCGTAAGCCAAAGCAGAGGATAACTCATCTTTTTCATGGTTGTTGAAACTGAGGTCGGCTTCATTGTATGTATTCAGCAGATAAGTATAGAGTTGTTCACGCACCACTTGGTTGGGAATGATAAGTTTAGTCTTACCTTTGTACGTTCCGCTCACGGTGAGCATGCCGAAGTAATAGAGCAGGCTCACGAAATTATCAGAATCTACAATGTTGGCAGCTGGGAAACCGTCTTTCAACTCGCCGGTGATGTATCCCTGGCTCACTAAAGTCTGGATAATGGAGGCATCGTGCGCAAACTCTTTATCCTTGCGGATAAGCATACGCAGTTTCTCGTAATCGATACGAATGTTACTTTCTATCATATTTCGCGGTGCCTTTCCGTTATTATCAATATAGTTCTTAACGAAATAGAGCACCATATTGGAGTTGTACAAGGTTGGCCGATCATAACACTCCTGCGCAAAGCAATAGTTGTCATACCACGGTTTCATAAGTTCTATCAACTCATCTACAGTGTGATGGAATGGAGCTTTAGTAGAATAATAAGTCAGCATTTCGCGGACTTCGTCCTCGGTGAAACCCATCATTGCGTTGAATTTCGGTGTGAGGGAATAGTTGGTGCCAATATTAAATCCACTGGTGAGGTCATCCATCGTGACGGGACTCACTCCGGTGATGAAGCAACGCTTGATGCTGGAATAGGTTCCGGCTTTCACCCTATTGAAGAAGGCGCGCAGGTAGCCTTCCTTGTGGGTCTCTTCCGTATATCGGTGAATGCTTTCGGCATCCGAGAGGATGGCATTGGTGAAGTGGTCATATTCGTCAATGAAAAGATATATTTGCTGCCCGGCAAGTTCACACTGATGATATAGATAATCCAACTGCTCAACAGCTCCTGCTTTTTCATTCAAGACTTCCTTAATGCCTTTCGGCAGGTATTCTGCATAAATATCACAGAAATAATCGAAGCTGGTATTGCAATGTGCATCCAACCCTTGACGGTAGTTGTGCAACTCTCCACTAATTCCTGAGAAATTGAGATACAGCACCAGATAACTGTTACGGTCTCGTGTGGGATGCTTTCCGATATAGAGGTCGCCAAACAGGGCATCGAACTTGTCACGTGTACGCACATCATAATAGTGTTGCAACATGTTCAGCGTAAGGCTCTTGCCGAACCGGCGCGGGCGGATGAAAAAGAAGAATCTGTCCGATTGTTCTATTACAGGGATGAACGAGGTTTTATCCACGTAATAATAATTATCAAGACGAATATCCGCAAAGTTCATCATGCCGTATGGCAGCAACTTTCTTTCTGATGATACATATTCCATAATCCGGTGTATTTATGAGTTCACTTTTTATCAGTGCAAACAAAGATACGCTCTTTCCGCTACTTTCACAAACAAATGATTTTAAAAATGTTCTCTGCCCTGATACTCTTCCATGAGTACTGCAAGAAACAATAGATCAAAATGGACTCATCATCGTTGCTTTCTTACACACCTTATCTATAAACATGTTCATTGGGGTCGATATTGCAATGAGGTCCTTATATGCTTCGGCATATAATTCTTCCCGGCTCATACCTGTCAGATACATACTTGTTTTTATATAGGAAACAAAGGTAGTATTTATCTCCAGACCGGACATCATCCGTCGGAGTGTTTTTCTTTGAAAATTGGATATACTGAATGTAAACCAGACCCGGTTCTTCATTAGAAACATCTTACCAAACCTACAAAGAAGCACTTTTAGCGATTTTTAAAAGCCTATTGGTAAAAATTGAAACCAACCCGCTAGACAGAATCTTAAAAAACAAGTACCTTTGTATCTCACATTCCTTTAAACAACACATATTATGAAAAAACTCTGCCCTCTTATTCTTTGCACACTTTTTTCTCTTTCCGCAGCGTCCATAGAGACGGTGGATTATACTCAAGGGCTTTCCGTATGGTTCGACACTCCCAACAATCTCGATGGACAAGCTATCTGGCTACGTGCCAACGGCACAGGGGCGAATCCGGACAAAGCATGGGAAAGCCGTTCGCTACCTATCGGGAATGGCAGCCTGGGAGCGAATATCATGGGCTCCATATCCGCAGAACGAATCACACTGAATGAAAAAACTCTCTGGAAAGGGGGGCCGAATACCGCCAAAGGCGCCGAGTATTATTGGAACGTAAACAAACAGTCGTCAGGTGTACTGAAAGAAATCCGGCAGGCTTTCCTGGACGGGGATTCTAAAAAGGCGGGGTATCTCACGCAGGAAAACTTCAACGGGCTGGGAGCTTATGAAGAAAAAGACGAGACTCCGTTCCGCTTCGGTGCTTTTACCACGATGGGAGAGCTTTATGTGGAAACCGGACTCAGCGAAATCAATATGAGCAATTACCGCCGCATCCTGTCGTTGGATTCGGCGATGGCTGTGGTGCAATTTTACAAAGACGGGATACGGTATCAACGTAAATACTTCATATCCTATCCAGACAGCGTTATGGTCATGAAGTTTACTGCCGACAAAGGCGGAAAACAGAATCTTGTACTTAGCTATTGTCCCAACAACGAAGCAAAAAGCCATCTGGAAGCAGATGGAAACGACGGATTAGTATATACCGGCGTTCTCAATAACAACGGAATGAAATTCGCTTTCCGAATCAAAGCTATCCACAAAGGGGGAACACTGAAAGCAGAAAACGACCGGATTATTGTGAAGGATGCTGACGAAGTGGTATTCCTGCTTACGGCAGATACCGATTATAAGATGAACTTTGCCCCAGACTTCAAAGACCCGAAAGCCTACGTCGGCAACGACCCGTCACAAACGACTCTGGCTATGATGGACAATGCCCTGAAAAAAGGTTATGACGAGCTTTATCGTAATCACGAAGCCGATTATACCGCGCTGTTCAATCGGGTACGTTTTGAAATCAATCCGGAAATCGGCACTCCCAACCTGCCGACCTACAAACGACTGGCTAGCTATAAGAAAGGCGTGCCGGACTATCAGCTCGAACAATTGTACTATCAGTTCGGACGCTATCTGCTCATAGCCAGTTCGCGCCCCGGCAACATGCCAGCCAACCTGCAAGGATTGTGGCACAACAATACCGACGGCCCGTGGCGGGTAGATTACCACAATAACATCAACATTCAAATGAATTACTGGCCTGCGTGCCCCACCAATCTCTCTGAATGTACATGGCCTTTGATTGACTTTATACGCAGCTTGGTAAAACCCGGCGAGAAGACAGCACAAGCCTATTTCAACGCCCGCGGATGGACAGCATCCATCTCTGCCAATATCTTCGGATTCACAGCTCCCTTATCCAGCAAATCTATGGCATGGAACCTGAATCCTACCGTCGGTCCGTGGCTGGCAACGCATATATGGGAGTATTATGATTATACCCGTGACACGAAATTCTTAAAGGAAATCGGCTACGACCTTATCAAAAGCAGCGCACAGTTTGCGGTAGACCACTTGTGGCACAAGCCCGACGGGACTTACACCGCCGCTCCTTCCACTTCTCCCGAACACGGCCCGGTGGACGAGGGAGTCACTTTCGCGCATGCCGTAGTACGTGAAATATTACTGGACGCCATCCAGGCAAGCAAGGTGCTCGGAACGGACGCCAAAGAACGCAAACAATGGGAGAATGTATTGGCAAAACTAGTTCCGTACCGCATAGGACGCTACGGTCAGTTGTTGGAATGGTCTACCGACATAGACGACCCGAAAGATGAACACCGCCACGTCAACCACCTGTTCGGATTGCATCCGGGGCATACCATCTCTCCCGTGACTACCCCCGAACTTGCACAGGCAGCCAGAGTGGTACTGGAACATCGCGGAGACGGCGCTACCGGTTGGAGCATGGGTTGGAAGCTCAACCAATGGGCACGACTGCAAGACGGAAACCATGCGTATAAACTATACGGCAACTTATTGAAAAACGGTACACTGGACAACCTCTGGGATACCCATGCGCCTTTCCAGATAGACGGAAACTTCGGCGGTACGGCAGGAATAATCGAGATGTTATTGCAAAGCCACATGGGATTCATCCAACTTCTTCCCGCTTTGCCGGATGCATGGGCAAACGGCTCAATAAGCGGAATCTGCGCCAAAGGAAATTTTGAGGTTTCCATCTCCTGGAAAGAGGGACAACTGGAGAAAGCTATCATCCATTCCAAATCCGGAATCCCCTGTAACGTAAGATACGGAGACAAGACGCTCAAGTTCAAGACCGTAAAAGGGAAAAAATACGAAATCACCTTAAAAGGGGACAAGTTAGCCGTATTATAAAGAAGGCATCTGTCCTCATAAACAAACCTGCTTTACATGAAAACCAAATACGCTGTTCTGCCAAGCCTTTTCTTTATCATACAGTTAGTCGGTGTTCTCCCTCTCCGGGCAGAACACTATTACTTTAAACAAATCTCTCTGAAAGAAGGGCTGCCTTCCAACGTGCGCTGTATTCTCCGGGATGAGCAGGGTTTCGTATGGATAGGTACCAAATCGGGACTGGGAAAGTTCGACGGGCACGAACTGAAAAGATACAAACACCAGGCAAACGACCCGAACTCGCTTCTCCACAACCTGATTTATCAGATTGCCGAAGACAAGCAACACAACATCTGGGTACTGACCGAAAAAGGCATTGCCCGCTACCAACAGCAGAGCAACGACTTCACGTTCCCCACGGACGAAGACGGGAAGAATATCACCGCCTATTCCTTCTGCCTTGTCCCGGACGGAATCCTTTTCGGCGGCAAGGACAGGATTTACAAATATAGTTACGAAGGTTCTTCGTCAAATTTGGTGGTAATCTCTTTTTTATTTCGATGGTTTTCCTCTTCTTCTTTCTTAATCCTATAAAAAGTTGTAGATATGTTTGCTTTTTAGTAACTTTAAAGACACCACATCATTAAG
>OCRP01001280.1_pt1 | contig 14170 bp, 12 predicted proteins | sample 1538871 | NCBI WGS metagenome assembly OCRP01 (sample SAMN04571731, study PRJEB22368) | human gut metagenome | biome: human gut; material: stool | host: Homo sapiens | place: Luxembourg | collected 2012-09-20 | reverse complement strand
GTAAGGCTGTTTCTTCACCAGTTAACGGTTGACAAAGGGCTGCCGTTCCGTCCTACGATCGATCCTTTTTTTAATGAAGCAAATCTTCGGTATTTGGAGCGCGCCATCGCCGAAGCCAAGGCCGGGAAAAACATTGAACAACATCAGCTTTTGGATTTTTAACCATGTTGCTGGTTAGGGTATTCCAAGGGTTGGGAAGATTATTTGCAATGGCAGCAGAAGAACAAAAAAGTAGTTCGTCGCATCAATACGCTTGTCAACGGTCAGGTAAGTTGCCCTCTGAGCGGACAAATCTTGACCCCTACAGTTATGCCTCTCTGGTTTTAATTTCTTTGTAGCTTGTAGGTTATTGGTTAAGCAATTTTTTAGATTGTGTTCTTTCAGCCTTTAGCTGTCGGCTGCATTATGAGGCTTGAGCTTGATATATCGGCCTAACATGGCCTTGCATCGTCATTCTAAAAACGTATGATTCGAGGGACTCGGATGCTGCAAAATCAGGTACGGTGCGTGCATCCGGGATCAGCTGCGCTTGACGGGCATGTGCTGGCGCGATAAGTTTTCATGCTTAACTAACGATGCTGGCGACAACGGAACGCTTGCCCCTTCTTTTTATCGGTCTGTCAATAAGCGGCTAGTGCTGCGGCCGACATTCCTTCTGGACGCTTCATGGACGAGGAAAGCCTCTTTCGCGACATTCACAACCACCTGATCCATCAGGCACAGGAAGGCGGCAAGATGGATACGGAAATGAAGCTCGCCGAACGGTTCAACGTTTCCCGCTACCGCGTGCGTCGGGTGCTCGACATTCTCACGCGGATGGGGATCATCCACCGTGCGCAGAAACGCGGACTCACCGTGCTTGATCCTGAGCCCGAGAAGCTTTCCAAAAACATCGGCTCTCAGCTGACTGTAAGCGGCTTCAACGCGATGGAAGATCTTGAAGCCCGCATGCTCATCGAACATGCCGTGCTCGAGCTCGCCGTCAAACGACTCACGCCGATGACGGCCGGCCGCCTGACGGAGAAGGTCGGTCAGCTCGAACGCGTGATGATCTCGGGCGCCGCGGTGATTGAAATTCACCAGTCTTTTCGCCTCGAATTGATTTCGGGCTGCGGCAACCGCGTGCTGCAGGTCTTTGCCGAGTCACTGCTTACGGAATGCCTGCGGCTTTTGCGGGAAACAGGGGAAAGCCTGCCGTCGGATTATCTTTCGGATTTAATTACCGGAGACCGGCGTCTTCTGGACGCCATTAAACAGGGCAGCATGGACGAGGCCTGCGAGGCGCTCAATACCGTGATTCAGCTGGAAGTAGCCGGTGCCGCTGACGACCTGAGGCGCGGCGAAGCAGCGGCAGGCTCGATGGATAAAAAAGCATAGAGCCGCGCGTTTTGCCGCGGTGCGGCCCATCGGCCGGCGAATGGATATCTGCCGGCCGAGAGCTTTTAATGGCGCACGTTAAGCGCGGAACACTTCCCTGTTCGCAGGCGTGCGTCCCAAAATTTCCGCCACTTCAGCGCGGACATCGGTCACCTCAATAAGGCTCAGCAGGCGTTCGGCCAGTGCGTCGACATCTGCGGGCGAGAGCACCATGCCGACCACCGAGCGGAACTTTTTAAGGAGTGCCTCGTCCGTGACGGGATTAACAGGACTGCCAAGCGGCATGGGAACGCGCGTTTCAAACGCTCGCCCGTCCTTCAAGGTGACTTGAACGATCGGTTCGTCGTCGTCCTTTTGACGCTTGTCGACTTCGAATCGGATCTTCGCCATCGTTTCAGCAATGCAGGGATCTTCACGCTTTTCGCGCGTGAAGGAGGCAAGACTGGCCGAGCCGAAAACCAGATCGGCGGCCACGCTGTAGGGGATCGAGAGCTGCGCGGCATTCATCGGATGAATGGCCGTGCCTCCGCACATGCCGTAGACGAACGGGTTGATGATGATGAGAATTTCAGCAATCTCGTCAGCCTTGAAGCCATATTTGGCCATGAGATTGTCGACGGCATCGATCGAAGAATGGGTCGAGCGGCAGGAGGCGTGCGGCTTGATGGACACTCGGGCGAGTTTCCAGTTTTTGCCTAAGTCACGCAGCCAGGCGTCCGGATCCGATGACGTCGGAGCGTAGGAGTGGTTGAAGCCGCCCCAGACCTCTTCGAAGGTTTGAGCCGGCCCCGTGAAGCCCTGACGAGCCAGCAGCGCGCTCATGAGACCGCCCTGAGCGGCATGGCCCGCATGCAGGCGCTTATTCTGAGCGCCGTCATGAACGCAGGCCCAGAGGCCGCCTGAGTAGGCGCTGGCAATGCCGAGCGCGTGACGCGTCTGGAGCGCATTCAGTCCGAGAATCTTGGCCGCGGCCGCAGCTGCCCCGAAGGGGCCGCAGGTACCCGTGGAATGAAAACCCGCACCGTTGTGGGGTTCGTAAGCGCCGCAGGCTTCGAGCGCTCTGCGGGCGATGTCGTAGCCGAGCACCACGGCGGTAATGAATTCTTTGCCGGAAACAGGGCGCCCGGCAAGTTCGAGTGCAGCGACGGCTGCCGGTACAACCACTGCGCCGGAATGGTCACATCCGCCTGTGTCGTCAAGTTCAAAAGCATGAGAGGCAGTGCCGTTGACGAGGGCGGCATTGAGCGGGGTCATTTTTTCGCCGCGTCCCCAAAGCGGAGCGGCGCCGCTGCCTTCCCCAGCGGCATGAAGCGTCTGCGTGAGGATCGTCGTTTCCGGTGCAATGGCGCCGGCCGTGCCGGCTCCGATGGAATCGAGGATGTGGCGGACGGCCTTTTGCGCGATGGCTTCAGGAAGATCGTCAAAGGTGGTACTAACGACGAAGCGCGCCAATTCGGCGCATTTGGTTTGATCAGCGGGAATGAGTTTTTCCTGACTCATGGTGGTTCCTTTGGATGGTGCGAGCTGTGAATTGAATCCTAAGCCGAAATGAAGCCCTTTGTTGCTCTCTGAGCAGCGTAAAGGCGAGACAGTCAGCTTTGAGCCTCATCAATATTATGACAACATTATCTTTTATATTGTCGACAATATATAGAAAATGTCGCTCATGACGATGATGTTGTCGATGACGACATCAATGAAACCACCACCAAAATGGAGAGAGATTCATGAGCAGCCAAGAGAGCAAGAGCCGCAGCGGTCGTTTTGACCTGCCGGCCAACGAACTGGTTGAAAAGTTCAATGCGACGATTCCGTTCGAGCAGCGTGTGTGCCCGTTTGACATCAAGGATTCGCAAACGCATGCCGCGATGCTTGCGCGTCAGGGCATTATTTCCGAAGCGGATGCGCAGGCCATCTGCCGAGGGCTTGACCAAGTTGCCGAAGAAATCCGCTCGGGCAAGTTTGTCTTAACCGTCAAGGACGAAGACATCCATATGGCGATTGAAAAGCGCATGACCGAAATCGTCGGACCAGCGGGCGGGCGGCTCCACACCGGCCGCAGCCGCAATGACCAGACGACGACCTCTACGAAGATGTATCTGCGTCATGTGATCCGCGAGGTCCAGGAGGCCATCCGCGGACTGCAGGCAGAGTGTGTCGCGGTGGCGCGCGCCAATGCCGATGTGATCATGCCGGGCTTCACGCACATGCAGACGGGCCAACCGATTCTCTTCGCACACTGGATGATGGCGTTCTTCTGGATGCTTGAGCGCGATTTCACGCGTTTTGGCGACCTCTATAAGCGCATGGGACGCTGTCCCTTGGGATCTGCGGCGCTCGCCGGCACGGATTTCCCGATTGACCGCGACTTTACGGCCAAAGCGCTCGGCTTTGATGGGCCGACCGAAAATTCGATCGACAGCGTTTCCGATCGTGACCACATGGTCGAATTCAATGCCGCAGCGGCAATGTGCTACATGCACCTGAGCCGCCTGTGCGAAGAGCTCGTCACATTCTCGTCGCAGGAATTCAAATTTATTGAACTCTCCGACGACTTCTGCACGGGTTCCTCCATCATGCCGCAGAAGAAGAATCCGGACATTGCCGAAAAGATTCGCGGCAAGACCGGCCGCATGTACGGCAATCTCATGGCGATGCTCACCATCATGAAGGGCATTCCGCTCGCCTACAACACAGACTTGTCCGAAGACAAGGAACAGGTTTTTGATTCGATCGACACGCTGCTCGACAGTCTCGCCATCGTGACGCCGATGATCGCCAAGATGAAAGTGAACGCAGAGCGGACGCGCCGCGCAGCGGACATGGGCTATGCCAATGCGACGGACCTTGCTGACTACCTCGCCAAGAAAGGCATCCCCTTCCGTGAAGCGCACCACATCGTGGGGTCGATGGTGAACTACGCCATCAAGCACAACAAGCGCCTCGACGACTTCACTATGGACGAATACCGTCAGTTCTCCGACAAGATTGAGGAGGATATCCGTGAGGAAATCTCGCTCGAAACCTGTGTGAAAGCACGCCGGTCATTCGGCGGCACGGCGCCCGAACGCGTCCGTGAGCAGCTCGAACACGCCGATAAGGTTCTCTCTGAGGAAGCCAAAGCCCTCCAGGCTTAATGAGCCCCGCCTTTTGGGCGGCTCCATTCCCTCCCTCTTGGGTGCGGTCGTACGTCTTCCTCACAGCGTCGTCGGCCGCACCCGTCTTTCTTTGAGCTTTCAGCATTGATCTGGGCTGCAGATGCTGCAGCCCGGCAGGACTTTTTCGTCTCGAAAAGTCTGGAGATACATCATGGAAACCGATCTTAATTTTTGGCTGCAGCTTTTCTTTCACTGTTGCCTTCTGCATCGGCCTCGGCGGCCGATACGGCGGCGTTGGTCTAGGCGCCGCCGGCGGCCTCGGCGTCTGCATTCTGGTGCTTTTCTTCGGCCTCAAGCCGAGTTCTCCGCCCGTTTCAACCATTCTCATTATTGTGGCCGTCATCGCCTGCACATCGATTCTGCAGGGGGCCGGCGGTCTGGACTGGATGGTGAAGATTGCCGAGCGGATGCTGCGGCGGTGGCCCAAAGCCATTACGTTCGTCGCGCCTTTTGTCTGTTCCTTCTTCGTGATCTTTGTGGGGACGGCCTACGTGGCTTTTGCGGTCTACCCGGTGGTGGCAGAAGTGGCCACTCAGGCCCGCGTGCGTCCCGAGCGTCCGATTGCGGCTTCGGTTATCTCTGCGGGCATTGCCGTGGTGGCTTCGCCGATGAGCGCCGCAACTGCAGCGCTGGTGGCGTCGCTTTCGCCCTACAACGTGTCGCTTCTTGACATCCTGATGATTTCGGTGCCGGCCTTCATCATTGCCACTGCTGCAACCTGCCTTTCGGTTTATTGGCGCGGCACGGAGCTCGAAGATGATCCCGAATTCAAGCGCCGCGTTGCCGAGGGCGACTTTGAGGATCTAGTTCTCTCGCGCACGGACGACAAAAATGCGAAATCATCGGGCCTCAATAAGGTGCGTCTCTCGGTCGCCATTTTCGCGATGGGTGTGGCGGTTGTGCTGCTCCTGGGCTTTTTCAAAGGGCTTTTGCCGACATGGACGACGCCTGACGGCCGCACCAGCACGCTGCCGATCCCGTCGCTTATTCAGATGGTGATGCTCGCCTGCGGCCTCTTCATCATCGTGGCCTGCAAGATTCCGCCGCACAAATTCGCCGACGGCTCGGTTTTCCGCGCCGGTCTCATCGGCGTGGTGGGTGTTTTCGGCATCTCCTGGCTGACCGGGACGTTCTTTGACGGCTATCACGACCAGTTTGTGTCGCTCTTTAAGACCATGGCTGAATCGAGGCCGCTCCTCTTCGGACTCGTGCTCTTTTTCTTCTCAGCGGTAATTCTCAGCCCGTCGGCAACCGTGGTAGCGCTCATGCCGCTCGGCGCAGCCATCGGCATCCCGCCCCTCCTTTTGGTGGCGCTTTACCCGGCAACGTGCGGAGATTTTCTCATTCCGGGCGGCGCACAGATCGGCTGCTGTTCGTTCGATCGTACGGGTACGACGCATTTGGGCAACTGGGTGCTCAACCACTCCTATCTCCTGCCGGGATGCGTGCATGTGATCACGGGCGTGGCTGCCGGCTATGCCATCTACTGCATGCTCTAGGTACTGCAAAAGCGGTGGTAGGACTAGTTCTTCCCCATTGAGATCTTCTAAAATTACCGCCGCTAAAGGTGCCGAAAGCCTGCCGCAGAGGCAGTTTCCGGCACCTTTAGCTCGCACAAATACCACCAATTATCAAAAGCATCATGGAAATGGATCTCTCTATTTGGCTTCAGCTGGCCGTCGTGCTTGTCTGTGTGGCCGTCGGTGGCCGCTTGGGCGGCGTCGGCCTCGGCGCAGCAGGCGGTCTCGGCGTCTGTATTCTTGTTTTGGGCATGGGCATTCAGCCGGGGTCTCCTCCGACCAGCGTCCTGCTCATTATTACGGCAGTGATTGCCTGTACGTCTGTTCTGCAGGGTTCGGGCGGTTTGGATCTGCTGGTGCGCTGGGCCGAGAAGCTCCTTCGCAAGTGGCCTCGAGCCATTACCTTCGTGGGGCCCTTCGTCTGCTCCTTTTTCGTGATGCTGGTGGGAACGGCCTACGTGGCCTTCGCCGTCTATCCGGTGGTGGCCGAAGTGGCCGCCTCGGCCAAGGTTCGTCCTGAACGCGCTGTGTCGGCCTCAGTGATCTGCGCGGGCATCGGCGTGATGGCTTCACCCATGTCCGCGGCCATGGCTGCTATGGTGGGCATCATGGCGACCCAAGGCGTGGCCTTCTGGCAGATTCTGGCGGTGACCGTCCCGACCTTCCTCCTTACGATCTGTGTGACCGCACTTTCCGTTTTCTGGCGCGGCGCTGAGCTCGAGGATGATCCTGAATTCAAGCGTCGTCTGGCCAACGGTGACTACCAGTGGCTCGCTGGGGTAACCGAAGGCGAAAAGAAGTTCGAAGAGAAGCCCTTCGCCCGCCGCGCAGTGGCCATTTTCCTCATCGGCATCCTTGTTTCGATCTGCGTGGGTTCCATTCCGGGCCTTCGCCCGGCATGGGAAGCCGCCGGCAAGGTTTCGCAGCTTCCGATCCCGTCGCTCATTCAGATGGTGATGCTGGCTACGGCTTTCTTCATCATCATGCTTTGCCGCGTGCCGCCAGAAAAGTTTGCTTCCGGTTCGGTCTTCCGCTCGGGTCTGATCGGCGTTGTCGGCGTCTTCGGTATTGCCTGGTGTACGGGGACGTTCTTTGATCTGCACACGAAGCTGCTCGCTGATGTCTTCTCGGGCATTGCTCAGAGCGCTCCTTTCGTTTTCTGCGTTGCTGCATTCCTCGCTTCGAGCGTGATCTTTTCGCCGACAGTATCGACGACGATCATGATGCCGCTGGGGCTGAAGTTTGGACTCCCGCCGGAATTCCTGATCGGCACATGGGCCTGCTGCTACGGCGACTTCCTCATTCCGGGAGGGGCGCAGATCGGCTGTACGGCCTTTGACCGTACGGGGACCACTCGCCTCGGCACACTGGTCATCAACCACTCTTATCTGCGTCCAGGCGTCGTCTTCGTCGTAAGCGGCACGCTGATCGGCTGGTGCATCTCGAAGATCGTCTTCTAAAGCAGAACACGCGTCTTCCGTTTTTTTTGAAAGGTCCGCGCCCGACGTGCTCAATCGGGCGGCGGACCTTTTCCTATTTTGCGAGGGCGCTGATGGATTGCCTTAGTTCGACTTGGGCAGGAGGGCTTCGATTAACTCCGCTTCCAGTTGGAGCAGCGTGGCGTCGTCGTGCAGCGCTTCACCGTCAATGAGAAAGACGTCTTCGGCGCGTTCGCCGAGCGTGGCTAGCTTGGCGGTCTGCAGATTCACGCCGTACTTGGCAAGGACTTTGGAGATGGCATAAAGCAGTCCCAAACGGTCGGTGGCGACGATATTGAGGATGAAAGCTTGGCCGGATTCGTCGGGCTGAATTTGCACCGAAGGACGGGTGGGAAAGTGCCGCGAACGGCGGGAAAGCCGACATTTCGGCGCCGGCGGCAAGGGCTTCCCGTTGGTCAGGGCGGCAGCGAAGTCCCGTTCGAGCTTTCTCAGACTGTCGCTCGAAGCGAACTTCCCGAAGGCGTCGTTAGCCACAAAGGTGTCGAGCGCCCAGCCGTGAGAGGTAGTGTGAATGCGCGCATCGACCACGGAGAGGCCCGATTTGCCGAGAAAGGCGACTGCCCGCAGGAAAAGTCCCTTCGTGTCGGGCAGATAGAGCAGCACGATGAGGCTGCCTTCGGCCGTGCCGCGTTTGACTCTGACGACGGGATCGGGGCTGTCCGCACGTTCGGCGAGCATCTCGGCATGCCAGGCGATTTCTTCGGCCGAATGGCGCATGAAGTAGACGAGGTTGAGTTCTTTCCAGAACTTTTCGCGCGTAGCGTCCGTGACGCCGTGCACGAGGGCCGCAGCCCGCGCACGGCGGTCGTCGATAATGCTCGTGACGGACTTCTCGGCTTCGGAGCCGTTGAGCCGCTCAACGGCCGACTTGTAGAGGGTCTCCAAGAGACCGGCTTTCCAGGGCGTCCAGACCTTGGGGGAGGTTGCCCGAATGTCGGCGGTGGTGAGGAGGTAAAGGGCATCGAGGCGCTCTTTGGTGCCGACGAGTTCAACGAAGCGTTCAACCACACTCGGGTCCGAAATATCTTCCTTTTGCGCCACTCGGCTCATGACGAGGTGTTTGAGCACGAGAAAGTGGATGAATTCTCGGTCGGGCTCGGAAAGCCCGAAACGCTTGCAGAATGCATCCGACTTTTCTGCGCCGATCACTTCATGACCGCCGCCCAATCCCTTGCCGATGTCATGGAAAAGGCCCGCGACGATCAGCCGCCACGAATTCGGCAGCGCCGTCATGAGCTCGGTGCAGAGCGGATATTCATGAGCGTGCTCGCTGCGGCGCAGGCGGCAGAGGTTTTTGACCACGAGCAGCGAATGTTGGTCGACCGTATAGATGTGATAAAGGTCGTGCTGCATCTGTCCGACCACGTGACGCCAGGCCGGCAGCATGCGCCCGAGAATGGCCCAGGCATTCATCATCACGAGGGCGTCATCCGCGCCTTTTTCGAGCTTCAGAATCTCGAGAAAGGTTGTTTGGTTTCGCAGGTTGTCGCGGTAGGCGGGGCCGATTTCAGGAGCAGCATGCCAAAGCGCGCGAAGGAGCCGCGTTGAAAACCGCGTGAGTTCGGGGTGCGTAGCAAACACCAGAAAGGTGCGCAAAATGGCATTGGGATCCGTTTCGTAGATATTCTCGGCCACAATGTCCATTTCGTCGCCGCGAGCCAGAAAGGCGGATTCAAGCCGCAGCGGCGTGGCTCTTGATGAGCCGCCGAACAGGCGGTCGGAAATGGTCTGCAGCTGAATAATCGACATCTGCACGACGGATTTGGCGTGCCAGTAGTAGCGCTTCATCAGCGCTTCGGAGGCCCGCATGAGCCCGGTTGCCCGGTAGCCGAGGCGGCTCGCTAATTCCTCCTGAACATCGAAGAGAAGCCGGTCTTCATCGCGTTTGGCAAGCAGATGAAGTTCGATGCGGATCGTTTTCAGGAATTCGTAGCACTGCCGGATGGTGTGCATTTCGCGCTCGGTAATGAGATCCGCGCGGTGCATCGCCTCCACGCTGTCGGCTAAACCGGCGGCTCGAGCGCACCAGAGAAAGACCTGCAGATCGCGAAGGCCGCCCGGAGATTCCTTCAAATTGGGTTCGAGCGCATAGGGCGTATCGTCGAATTTCTGATGCCGGCGCTTCAGTTCGAGCATTTTGTCGCGAAAGAACGAGCATTTTGTCGCGAAAGAACGCTCGGGCGTCGAGCGCCGCGAAGAAGTCGTCCTTGGCGTCGTAATAAAGGCGGGCGCTGCCAAGCAGGAGCCGCGATTCAAGATAGGTTGTGGCGATAGAGACGTCTTTGCCGGCTTCGACGGTGAATTCGGTGCGGGTTCGGACCGCTGCGCCCACCGTGAGTCCGAGCTCCCACAGAGCGGAAAGAAAGGCCGAGAGATGTTCTGCGAGTATCGGATCTTCGCCAGCTTCATCTTCAAGGAGCACCAGCAGATCAATATCGGAATAGGGAAAGAGCTCTCGTCGTCCGAATCCGCCCACTGCTTCGATGGCTAAACGGTCTGTCGGCAGCTCAGCGAGTTCCGCAAGAGACTTCACCGCAGCGTCGAGCAGGGCGGAGTGACTCCTCAGATAGTCGTCCGTGGAGCGATGCTCGCGCCACGCTTGGGCAAGACGCTCTCGGGCGGCTTGAAAAGTGCGCACGACGCCGGCAACAGCATCGGGAGGCAGTTCGTAGGGCATAAGGGCAGGATCGGTGAGAAGCGGTTGGATGCCTAAAGGATAAGAAAAAGGCGGCCGCCGCGCTTCATGCGCTGACGAGCCGCCTTGATCAGGATCTGGCGGAATGCGGCAGACCGCTGAGTTCGTTTAGAGGTTTTCCGGGAGATGCCAGCCCTTCACAAAGGCTGGAGGCGGCAGCGTGCCTTTGCTCACCGTAAGCACGTCGTAGCCCGTTTCAGTCACCAGCACCATATGCTCCCACTGTGCGGAAAGCGAGTGATCCTTGGTGACAACCGTCCAGCCGTCATTGAGCATCGTGACGCCGTAGCGGCCGGCGTTCACCATGGGTTCAACCGTGAAGACCATGCCCGGTTCAAACTTGGGCGTCGGATGGTTGACGGGGAAATGGTTGACGTGGGGTTCTTCATGGAAGCCCTTGCCGATGCCGTGACCGCCGTAGTCGCGCACAACTGAGATGCCGTTGGCGTCGGCGTAAGCCTGGCAGGCACGGCCGATGTCATTGAAGCACCCGCCCGGACGGACGGCGTCGATGCCGGCCCACATGGTGCCGAAGGCCAGATCAACCAGACGCTTGCCGGCGATGGTGGGTTTGCCGACCACGAACATGCGCGAAGTGTCGCCGTGGTAGCCGTTCTTGATGCTGGTGACGTCGATGTTGACAATGTCGCCCGCCTTGAGAATCTTTTTGTCGCTCGGGATCCCGTGGCAGACCACGTGATTGATCGAAATGCAGGTGGTGGCGGGGTAGGGCGTCATGCCCGGAGGGCAGTAGCCGAGACAAGCGGGAATGCAGCCCTGAACGTTGACGGTGTAGTCGTAAGCAAGACGATCGAGTTCGCCCGTGGAAACGCCGGGTTTGACGAAAGGCGTGAGGTAGTCGAGAAGTTCGGCGGCAAGGCGGCCGGCAATCCGCAGACCGGCAATGTCTTCGGGCGTTTTAATGGAAATGGACATGATTGGAAAGCAAACTCCGGCATCAGGCGGCAAACGATTGAAGCTGCCGTATGGGCTGCGGAGAAAATGAATGTGTCGGCAGTCCGCGGCTCTTTATCTGAGAGAGGCGGACGCTTAATGATTTATGTTGATCAGCGCTGCCGCAGGAGACTAAAGCCTGCCGCCGCAGCGTCAATGTTCGCGATTTTACTGCGCTTGAGATTTTTTTCGGCAAAACTAAGGCGCAGCTCATCTATGCCTCAGCACATCCTAATTGAGGCTTTCTAAACTAAAGCTCAACCAGATAGGAAAAATGTTTGCAGCTGCTTTTTCCCCGGCGGCTCGAACACTCCTGCGACACATATTGTTCATAGAGAGGTTTCACCATGAATATCCGTACTGCTCTCTTCGCACTATCGCTTGCTGCTGCTCTCCCGCTCGCCGCACAGGCCGCCTCGGGCGCCGCGCCCCAGGGTTTTGATGCTCCCGCCGCTGCGCAGACTTCGCAGGATAAGGCCCCGCAGGGCTTCGGTCCCACGACGCCGACCACGGTTGAGAATGTGATCAAGAACGGCGCTGATGATGAGTACGTCATCCTTCGCGGGCGCTTTACGAGCCACATCAAGAGTGACAAGTATGAGTTCCAGGACGAGGCGGGCGGCGTCATTACTGCTGAACTCGACCACGACCGCAACTGGTCAATGGTTCATCGCGGCAAGCTCATGGAGATCCGCGCCAAGGTTGACCGTGATTGGAACAGCACCAAGCTCGATGTGAAGAGCGCCAAGCCCTTGGAATAAAGGCTCGGAATGAAAAAAGTCGATAAACGGCTTGAATTCCTGTAACTGCGCCCGTAAAATTGCGCGCTTGATTCGGCTCGAGGTGATCTGCTTCGGGCCGGAACATTTCCATAAGCGCCCGGAAGCCTTGGTCGGCCCGGGTATGTACATTGCGCGCGGCCTGCGCCCGAGGTGCCGTTCATTCATCACTAGAAGAAGCGGTTCCTGCAGGTCGTGTCAGACTGACAAACCTTGGAGAAAATTCAAATGGTCAGCATGCGTGAAATGCTCGAAGCGGGTTGCCACTTCGGCCATCAGACTCGTTTCTGGAACCCGAAGATGGCCCAGTACATCTTCGGCTCCCGCAACAAGATTCATATCATCAATCTTGAAAAGACCGTCGTGATGTTCGACGAAGCGGTTAAGTTCGCTCGTCAGCTCGCGAGTCAGGGCGGCCGCATCCTCTTCGTTGACACGAAGCGCGGCGGACGTGAAATCGTTGCTCAGGAAGCGCAGCGCGCCGGCTGCTGCTGGGTTGACCAGCGCTGGCTGGGCGGCACGCTCACGAACTTCAAGACGGTTCGCGGCACGATCAAGCGCCTCAAGGACATGGAAGAGCAGCTCGAAGACGGCACCGCCGCCAAGCTCACGAAGAAGGAAGCGCTTGACTTCCAGCGTCACGTTGAAAAGCTCAACAAGTCGATCGGCGGCATCAAGGATCTCAATGGCCTTCCCGACGCCCTCTTCATCGTTGACGTGGGCTACCACAAGATCGCCGTTCAGGAAGCCAACAAGCTCGGCATTCCCGTGATCGGTGTTGTCGATACGAACGGTTCCCCCGACGGCATCGACTACGTCATCCCGGGCAACGACGACTCCTCGAAGGCCGTTCAGATCTACGCCGCCGGCATTGCCGACGCCGTGATCGCCGGCCGCGCTGACAGCGCCGTCGCCGCCGAAGGCGAAAAGGCCGCTGACGAAGAGTTCGTCGAGGTTGTTGAGGCCGCTCCGGCCGAAGCCCCTGCCGCGGAATAATTCCGCCGCGAGCTTCAAAGAGGAGTGCAGCGGACGCTGAAGACCGTTAGTGGGTTCGATGCGCCGCAGAACACTCCGACATGAGAAAGGGAGCTCGCACAAGAGCTCCCTTTTTTCTTAGAATTCTTTCGATTTTTTTCGTTCTCAATTTTGGAGTAACAGAACATGGCTGCTATTTCCGCCGCCCAGGTGAAGGAATTGCGTCTCAAGACCGACGCCCCGATGATGGAGTGCAAGAAGGCGCTTACGGAAGCCGATGGCGACATGGCCAAGGCTGAAGAAATCCTGCGCGTCAAGCTCGGCAACAAAGCCACGAAGGCTGCCAGCCGCGTGACGGCCGAAGGCGTCGTGGTGGTCTACGTCTCCGACGACAAGAAGCTCGGTGCGATCCTCGAAGTGAACTCCGAAACGGACTTCGTTGCGAAGAACCCCGAGTTCCTGCAGATGGCTCGCGAAGCCGTCAAGCTCGTCGCCGAAAAGAACCCGGCCGACGTCGCTGCGCTCCTCGAGCTCCCGCTCGGTGAAACCACAGTTGAAGGCGTCCGCAAGGCTCTCGTCGGCAAGATCGGCGAAAACATGACGTTCCGCCGCTTCGCCCGCGTCGAAGCTCAGGGTTTCATTGAACAGTATGTCCATGGCTCCCGTATCGGCGTTCTCGTCGACATGGTCGGCGGCAACGAAGAGCTCGCCCACGACATCGCCATGCACATCGCCGCCACCAAGCCGAAGGCTATCGACGAAACCGGCATCGATCACGCCCTGATCGACTCCGAACGCCGCATCGCCATCGAAAAGGCCCGCGAAGCCGGCAAGCCCGAAGCCATGCTCGAACGCATCGCCGAAGGCTCCGTCAAGAAGTTCCTCAAGGAAGTCACGCTCGTCAACCAGCCGTTCGTTAAGGACGACAAGAAGTCTGTGGCTGACCTCCTGAAGGCTGTCGATGCCAAGATCGCCTCCTACGTTCTCTACGTCGTGGGCGAAGGCATCGAAAAGCGTGTTGACGACTTCGCCGCTGAAGTGGCTGCCCAGCAGGCTGCCGCTGCCAAGGCCTAATCGGGCTTGCGCTTTAAAGAAACGGATATCGATTCCCGCGCAGCGATTGGCGAAGGCCTGATGAACCGCGCTCGAGCGCGGTTTGGGAAGGGTCTTTAAACGCTAAAGAGGGAATCGCCTCGCGCAGCTCCTTACGGCT
>OCRP01001275.1_pt1 | contig 14201 bp, 13 predicted proteins | sample 1538871 | NCBI WGS metagenome assembly OCRP01 (sample SAMN04571731, study PRJEB22368) | human gut metagenome | biome: human gut; material: stool | host: Homo sapiens | place: Luxembourg | collected 2012-09-20 | reverse complement strand
CGGACCTGCTGTCTTAAGGGCAAAACTACTTTATGCAGACTGAGATGGAAGAGATGTTACCACCTAAATTGACGAAGAACCAAAAAAAATTCATATAAGGCTCATCTCAATATCTCTGAGACTTGAACGGTCTGTGAATTGAGCAAAACTCATAATCTTGAACTGATCTAGACAAGTAAGTGTTTTGGCATGCATGTCACCCTTGTAACGGTCAACACATTTCTGGAAGTCATAACGAGAAACCAGAGACATAATCTGAGAAAATATGGTCTTTTTTGTACGCATCACAGTAAATCAGAGCCATTTGAGGCCCATCTGTAAAAGTACAAAATTTAATCCAAAAATTCAAAGAACGATATATTCAATTAATTTTCAACAACTTAGGTTACATGTTCTGAATTTTATCCGGACAGTAGTGGTATTTGGTTTAAAAATAATACTATCATTTTTTTAATGTTTGCAAGATTTTTCTCGCGAAAAATGTTGACGAAACAAAATAAATTCACTAAATTTGTAAACAAAAACAAGAAACTATGCCTAAAGACCTATTTTCAATCAGATTGAAAGAAGCGCGACTCATGCGTAAGCTCAGCATGGATAAGCTCATAGCTCTTACCGACTTTGTTATTACAAAACAAAGCCTTTCAAGATATGAGCGAGGCATTATGCGTCCTCACGCAAACATATTGACAGCATTTGCACAAGCCTTAGGTATTAGCGAAGATTATTTTTATGGTAGAAATATCAAAATAGACATGCCTATGCTACGCACCACCTCAAATGGCAAAATTGAAGAAGATGTTATTACGGCCATAGAGTCAAGACTTTCATATTGGACAGAGCGGCTTCTCGCAAAAGAACACAAGGCAGGAATAACTGTTGAATTTAAGAATCCCATTGAAAACGTTCAAGTCACCGCTTTTGAAGATGCCATAAAAGCTGCCGACCTTCTCCGTCAGTTCTGGCATTGCGGCGATGGCCCCATCGCAAGTGTGCTTCGTCTGTTTGAACGCAAAGGAATCAGAATTATGGAAGACGAACTTCCTGCAGATGTTTATGGTCTCAGCACATGGGCAGACCATCGCATACCGCTTATGGTTCTTGACACTCGCTGTTCAAAGACGACAGCAGAACGTCTGCGCTTCACTGCAGCTCACGAACTTGCCCACCTCCTGCTCTCATTGCCTCCTTCTTCAGACCTGTCTGTTGAAAAACGCTGCAACAAGTTCGCCAGCTTCTTCCTCTTCCCAAAGTCGGCATTCATAGAAGAGATGGGTGGTGAGCGTCGCGACGAGCTGACACTTGAGGAGATGATAGACCTAAAGGAACTGTACGGCGTCTCCATAGCCGCCCAAGTGCACGAAGCCTGGGATCTCCAAATGATTTCGCGAGAACACTACGACTGGTGGTACGACGAGAACATCAAGAAGAATAAGATGGAAGAAGGCTGGGGCGTATACACCTTCCCCGAAACGGTGGGAAGAGAGAAGAGAATGGATGCAAGGATAAAAAAAGAAATAACTAATAAAAACAATAATAATCAATGAGAATTCATATTTCTACAACAAAGAATACCTGCTTAGTTCCTTTTGACTATCAGCAAAAACTGGTTGGAACTATTCACAAATGGATAGGAAACAATTCTATTCATGACAGTATTTCACTGTATTCATTTTCATGGTTGAATGGAGGGCAAAAAGTATCAGACGCTTTAAATTTCCCTAAAGGTGCAACAATGTTTATCAGCTTTTATGATGATGTTATTATAAGAAAAGTCATAAAGAGTATTCTTGATGATCCTCAGATGTTTTGTGGCATGTCAGTAACAAACATTACTATTGATGACACTCCATCATTGGAAAACCAAGAACTTTTCTACTGCGCAAGTCCCATTTTTATTAAAAGAAAGATGGAAGATGGGAATATCAAGCAATTCACCTATGATGACGAACAGACAAGCACACTTCTCAAAGAAACCCTAACAGCAAAAATGAGAGAAGCGGGATTGGAGGAAGACGAGACTTTAGATATAAAGTTCGACACTTCATATAATAGAAAGAGACTTAAATTAATACACTATCGTGGTATTGGCAACAAAGCAAACCTTTGCCCAGTAATAATAAAAGCAAAGCCAGAAACAAAACTATTTGCATGGAATGTTGGCATTGGCAATTGTACGGGTATCGGATTTGGAGCAATTTACTAATTATTAAAGGATTTGATTATGTATGTCGTAACATATAAAGGACAGTTCGGTTTCATTAAACCATGGACCGCTGTTCGTGATGGAGAAACCTTCAGTCAACAGTTTCTTACTCCTTCTATAATAGAAGGTATCGAGAAAAAGCTGTTTCCAGAACTTTTGAGCATTCCAGGAATCCATAAAATTCAGAGGCACAAATTAAAATATGATTCCCTGGATTTTCAACAGGAAGTGACACAGCCAAGAGGTTGGGAGTATAAAAATAGAACTTTCATTAGAAATCGTTCTGTATTGACTCGTTCTGTTCTTTTGCATCCAGTTTTATATATTGCTTTTGAAAACGAAGAAGATGCTATTATAGCCTCAAAGCAACATATATGTGTATGCAGAAACGAGGATATACTCTTGCCGGAACCAGAAATATGTGTGATGGAAGAAGATGAATTCAACCAATTGCCTGGTTTTGAATTGCGTTTTGGAAATTCAGAGCAGTCTTTCCTGGTTGGCTATAATCGTTTCAACGATAATCAGCCAATGTTTGGCTGGATAGAGTATAATGGTCAATCTTTACTTTAATGATGTAACTATATGAATATTCATCAAGAAATATTAGCTAAAAGCGAGCAGAATGGACATGTTTGTTTGTATCAGCATCTTAAGAATGTTGCTGATACCGCCCGTGTTATGGCTAAGTATCTAGGATTTGATGAACAGATTGCAGTAGAAGGAGCTTTGTTGCATGATATCGGAAAGGCAAGTCCTGTGTTCCAGCAATCGCTGATTTCTCCAAACAAGAAGAAGCCAGGTTCTGTTTTTCGCCATGAAATAGCTTCCTTGTTCTTTCTGTCGTTAGTATGTAATGAACATAGAGATGCTGTGATAGATATGATAGTTGCTCATCATAAATCTATGTATAGGGATGTTCGGGAGTTGGGCATTTTAGATTTAGATGATATATCGGATTGTTTCGAAGAACATTCAAAGTTATTCTCGGAATGGAGTCATATAGCCATTGATATTCTTGAAAGCCTTGGCATGGAAACTCATGAGGTTTCTTTGGAAGAGGCAAAAGAAAATTACGAATATGTCATAGACTATTGTGATGGCAGGAAAAAGGGGTGTTCTGAATGGAGAGGGTTGTTGATGGCGGCAGATCACATGGCTTCTGCTATGGAGACTGCATTAGAAATGCCGCTTGATAAACTCTTCATCAAACCTGATTTGTCTTTTTACAATAGGCAAAGTGAACTCTATCCTTTATCATTGATTTCTTCGGATAGTAAGAAGATGCATACGTTGGTAACGGCTCCAACTGGAGCTGGAAAAACTGATTTTTTGTTGAGGCGTTGTCGTGGAAGAGTTTTCTATACACTGCCTTTTCAAGCATCAATTAATGCTATGTATGATAGAATAAAGAATGATTTGAGTAATACTAATGCTCAAGTTCATCTTCTACATGCAGCCTCTAATCTGAAAGTGAAAGACGGTAAGATAGAGGAAAGTATCATGCAGCGTCATGTTGGTGCATCAGTGAAGGTCCTTACTCCACACCAGATGGCCTCTGTTGTTTTTGGTATTAAAGGATATGAGGCCATGGCTATGGATTTAAAAGGTTGTGATGTGATTCTCGATGAGATACACACCTATTCTGATGTTATGCAGTCTATAGTTCTACGCATTATAGAAATTCTTGTTGCACTAGAGTGTAGGGTACATGTTGGTACGGCAACAATGCCTACTGTATTGTATCAGAAGATACTTCAACTATTGGGTGGAGCTGATGCTGTTTATGAGGTTAAGTTGGATTCTCTGACGCTTCAATCATTCAACAGACATCAAATCTACAAGCTCGAAGAAAAAAAAGAATCTTATGATGTGATAGACTCTGCTATAAGAAGTAATTCTAAACTTCTCATAGTGTGTAATCAAGTAAAAAGAGCACAGAAATTATATGAGTCAATCGAGAAATTATATCCGGAAGTGAAGAAGATGCTTGTGCATAGCAGGTACAAACGAAGCGACAGGGCTAAATTGGAAACAGAGCTGCGTGAAAACTTCAATCAATTAGAAAACGTTCCATGTATCGTAGTTTCCACTCAAGTAGTAGAAGTCAGTCTTGATATCAGCTTTGATGTAATGATTACTGAGTGTGCTCCAATTGATGCCCTTACACAGCGTTTTGGACGAATTAATCGTAAGCGTACAAGAGATACCATTGGACACTATAAGCCGATATATGTCATAGCACCTTCTGAAGATGAAAAAGAAGCTCTTCCTTACAGCTTGGAGGTTCTGAAAGAAACTTTCAATGTCCTGCCAGATAGTGGTGATATTATGGAGGAATGCCATGTTCAGGAAATGATAGATAAGGTATATCCTAATATCCTCTTACAGAATATAGACTTTACTGGTGTGGCTTTCTTGGATGGGAAATGGGTATTAAAGGCACTTTGTCATCATCCTAAATCAGCGTTACTGGAAACGCTTGACATCAATTCTGCAGTTTGCATTACAGAAGATGACAAAAATAGATACTTATGTGCCAACGCATTGGAAAGAGTTGAAATGGAAATACCTGTAAGCTATCATTCCATTGCACATAGAAATCTTGACCAGCTCAATAAGGGGTCGCATCCTTTTGTCATTCCGAACAAAGGATATGATGAAGAAAAGGGATTATTACCCGATTTGTGTAAAATAGAATATTATCAATCGTTTGAAATACTGTAAAATATGATAACATCAAATATTGGAAAGATATTCCTGGATGCTTACAATGAAGAATATGGCACCAGCTATGATGCCCGAACTTTCTTCTTGGAGCAGTTCTATCCCTTGTTTTTTGATCAAAACAAGTATATGATGACTGCTGGCAATTCGCCTTTGGAAAACCCTAAGTTAAGTTGGGATGATATGATAAAGGGGAAAAAGCCTTTTGAGACTCCTGAAAAAAGAAAGATCCGCTTCGAAAAATTGATTAAGAAAATCGAAGAAAGTGAAGCTGATGCTAGCATTGCACGAGGTTATGCTTCTTTAGATGTTGCCGCAACTACATCTGGTCAAGTGACAGATTTGAAATTGCCTAATTCTCAGGAAGAAATCTATGCATCTTGGATTGGAGATGCTCTTGGTATTGGTGTTCAGGGAGGTTTTTCAATCCTTTTTAGCAACAAAGAGATTTTACTTGATATTTTTGAAGGTTGGAAGCTCTATCGTACGAGTCTTAATGAGACAACTATGCTGAAAGGAAATCAGATTAATACTTGGAATGGTCAATGGCTTTCCCATTATTATGATACTAGAGAATATGATGCTGATATGCCTTTGGCGGGATATAGTCCTTACAATACGAATAAGGATGGAATTATTAGTATCGATACCCAAACATGGACTAAAATTCTCATTGGTATTTCTAAAAAATATAGAAATGCTCAAATTTTGGGCTACATCTATAGCATAGGACAGACAAATACTACCATTGGTTTTATACCATTTAATTTGAACCAAATACGCCGTCCAATTCATCTTTATGAAAAGATGTTTGGGATGAGCAATGGTAGAAATGCAGAGTCTTTATGGGGAACTGCCATTGGATTTAAAACGGCTTGTACTTATGGGGCTATAGGTATAAAAGCTATGGAGCCTAAAGGGCTTAGAGATTATGTATATTCAAAAGGAGATAATGTGCCGAAACAGCCGAAAACTCCTAAAAATGAAGACGAACAAATTAATTTTAACGTATATAAAATTTGGATATTAGCTATGTTGAATAATGATGAATTATGGGAGAAATCCCAAGAGTTGGCTGAGTTGTTGAACGAAGCCTCTAGTGATAAGGATAAGTCTATCAGTACCAAACGTAAAAATTTGGTTGAGACAATGCTCAATGCAACTAATAAGAAACAGTTCATAGCAGCTGCTTCTGAGGTTGTTCCATTCATTGGTAAGATAGATGAGTTTAAAGGAATCGTGAAGGAGATTCATGGTATGCCAACAGACAATGTACCATACTTCTTAACACTTTTGCGTTTCCAGTATAAGACATTATAATAACAATTAAAAATACAAGATTATGAAAGAGAATTCTTTTATTTATTTGCGAGGTCTCAAGCATGCTGCGTTCACTGTATTCTGTGTAGAAGATGGCCAGAAGTTCTATTTTGACCCGCAGTTCAATGTACGAGTACCATATTCAAGTGGTCAGCAGGTTAAGCGTTCTATCATGGAACAACTTAACGATGTTTTAGGTGTTCAACCTTCTCCTACTGAGTTCTTCTTTGATGTAGATAAGAAAGGTGCGCTTAAAGAAGGTGAGGTCCTTTCGTCTTGTGATCCACATTATGTTGACCAGCTTTTAGGTGGCTGGATGAGAACTCCAAAGGGAGGAAAAGAGAAAGCTGTAAAGCGTAGAAGTCCATTTAGTATTTCTGCGATGACCCCTTTGCATCCACTTTTGGCTGCAGTTTCTAAGGAGAACATTTCATTCGATCGTTCTGATAAGCCAAACGTGCATAAAGTTGTTGTGCGCGATGCAAATGGAAATCGTTTGACAGATGAACAGGTTAGTGACTTTTTAGATGGTAACGATAGAAGTTTGTATCGCAAATGGATTCCAGAAAATACTCGTGCCACAGGACTCTTTGTATATGATATAGCTATAGATTTGCGACGTTTGTTCTGCGTTTCAACTAATCAGTTGGAACCAGAGATTACATCAGATATGGTAGAAAAGTTGAAAGAAGATGGATGGAAGGTAATCACTACTTCTTTTGGTGAATGCTTATTGATGCCGAAAGAACAGCGTGAGCAGATTATTCCAGCTATAGCCGATGCTCTGATTGATTGGCATATCACATCCAATCAGGCAAGAACATTCAGTTTGATGGAGACTTTAGCCATTGCTATTAGTGATAATGCTAATACTTTAGCTGCAGCTATTCGTGCCAAACTTGTTGAGGATGGAGAATCTAAACCAAAGGCAAAGCCTATCGTTGACGAAAATGCTGGTGCCAAGACTTTTGTAACTCTTCCATGTGCAAGTTATGTAGTGACAGAGACAGAAAGCGCAGATGCTTTGGCTAAGGCTAAGCAGGAGTTGGTTGATAGAATGATGGCGTTTGATTACGAGAATCAGATTTAGTATAAATAATGAGGCTCCCGGTTTTTACCAGGAGCCTCCTATCGGTTTTCTCTATGGTCATAACAGGTACTCATTTCAATTATTACCAGCTTTGCCATCGCAAACTATGGCTGTTTGCCAATGGCATCAACATGGAACAAGAGTCCGACTTGGTCTATGAAGGAAAGGTGGTGCATGAATCCAGTTATCCGCAACGTACATCGAAGTATGAGGAGGTGGAGATTGATGGCATCAAAGTAGATTACTATGATACAAAGAACAAAGTCATCCATGAGATAAAGAAATCTAACAAGATGGATAAAGCTCATGAATGGCAGCTTAAATATTACATGTATGTCTTCGAGCAGCATGGAATTGAAGGAGTGAAAGGCATCTTGGAATATCCCCTTTTGAGAAAGACCCAAGAAGTGATACTGACGGATATTGACAGGGAAGAAATTCAGACTATTGCTGAAGAGATAACAAACGTAATCTCGCAGGAACAATGTCCACCTGTTGCGAAGAAAGGCATCTGCAAGAATTGCAGCTATTTTGAATTTTGTTATATCAACGAAATGGAGGAAGAAGAATGAAAAGAAGTTTCTATCTGTTCAACCCCGGCATAATGGAGCGCAAGGACAACACGTTGAAGTTTACGCCCATTGTCGTAAACGAAGACAATACGGAGATCAAACAGCAGCCCCGATACATTCCTATCGAGGATGTGGCAGAGTTGTATGCCTTCGGCAGTCTTAGGGCAAACAGTGCTTTGTTCAATTTTATGGGACAGAAAGGCATACCCGTCCATTTCTTTGATTATTACGAGAACTATACGGGAAGCTTCATGCCTCGCGAAAGCCTCTTGTCTGGCAAGGCTCTGCTGGCACAGACTTCAGCATACCAGAACAAGAAGAAGCGAGTGGAACTGGCCCGTAAGTTCATTCAAGGGGCTGCATGGAACATGGTAATGAACCTCAACTACTACAACCGCAGAGGGAAAGACTTGCAAGGCATTATCGATTCGATCAAGAAATTGAGTGACACCTTAGCTGATGCCAAGGCCGTGGATGAGATAATGGGAATTGAGGGAAATATCCGGCAGGCATATTATGCCGCCTTCGATATCATTCTCGACGATTTCAATATGGGATCGAGAACAAAGCAACCGCCAGAAAACGAAGTGAACGCACTGATATCTTTCGGCAACATGATGTGTTATACAGAAACTCTCCGAGCCGTGCATCAGACACAACTGAATCCGACAATAAGTTTTCTTCACACTCCCGGCGAACGGCGCTATTCGTTGTGTCTTGACATATCCGAGATATTCAAGCCCATTATCGTAGACAGAGTTATCTTCAAGGTGCTAAACAAGCATGCTTTAGGCAGCAACCACTTTGACAGGAAGCTCAACAGATGCCTTTTAAACGAGAAAGGCAAAAAGATATTTGTAAAAGCTATGGAGGAACGCTATGACGAAACATTTCGCCACCGTTCTTTAGGACGCAATGTAAGCTACAAGCATCTCATAAAGTTGGAATGCTACAAGCTGCTGAAAGATATCTTGGGGATAGAAGAATACAAACCTTTTAAAATGTATTGGTGATATGTATGTTATCGTTGTTTATGATGTAGGCGAAAAACGTGTCGGTAAAATGCTGAAACTATGCCGTCAATATCTGTGTTGGATACAAAACTCCGTATTTGAAGGCGAACTATCTGAAGCAAAACTCAGGGAACTGAAACTGAAAATAAAAGGAATTATCGACCAGTCTGAGGACAGTATTATCATTTTCACAAATAAGATAGGCTATAATATGGACAAACAAATACTTGGGAAAGAGAGGATGTCAACCGACAATTTCTTGTAACAAGAAGTTGTCGATGTGACTTATCTCAACAAAAATCCACTCATTCCCAAGCATCATTTAGATCTTTGACTTGTTGTAATACCCAATATAATCAACGGTTGTCGCAGAACGCATAAAAATATATAATCACCCATCGACATCTTTTCAATAAGATTTCTTAACTTTGCAGTCGTAAATCCTATTGAAAATAAGGATATTATATATCCAAAAACAATGGGTTTTAATCGTACCTTTATGGAATTGAAATAATGTAGGGCGTGGCATAGCGCTAAGACGCATGAAGTTTTAATCGTACCTTTATGGAATTGAAATATACGTCCAACTTTGATGGCTTCGCTCATAATTAGGTTTTAATCGTACCTTTATGGAATTGAAATTAGAACCAGAAGACGTTACGACTTGATAATCGAAGTTTTAATCGTACCTTTATGGAATTGAAATAAAGTTTGTAATCCTCGCAATTAGGAACTAAAGCAGGTTTTAATCGTACCTTTATGGAATTGAAATATAGCCATTATCTAAAACATATAACACAACTAAATGTTTTAATCGTACCTTTATGGAATTGAAATAGAGAGAGCAAGAGGTTTCAAAAAGTCAGTAACCTGTTTTAATCGTACCTTTATGGAATTGAAATTGAGACTGAAAGATAATAGACATCTTTTGGGCTGGTTTTAATCGTACCTTTATGGAATTGAAATCAAAGTAGGAGCAACAACTTTATTATGATTATCTAGTTTTAATCGTACCTTTATGGAATTGAAATATCATTTAAACGACCTCATGACTTCTAAGATTATGTTTTAATCGTACCTTTATGGAATTGAAATAGGTTACCAAATGTCCAGCTTTCATCTTTAACTCGTTTTAATCGTACCTTTATGGAATTGAAATCCAGAAATAAGGGCAGCACCAACCTCTGGAACAAGTTTTAATCGTACCTTTATGGAATTGAAATATGATGAAGCAGAACGCGCATATCTCTTTCACTTGTTTTAATCGTACCTTTATGGAATTGAAATGCGGTAGCATCAATATCACCGATTTGCACATGGAAGTTTTAATCGTACCTTTATGGAATTGAAATTTCGATTGCCAATGTTTCGGTAAATATCTTTTCAGTTTTAATCGTACCTTTATGGAATTGAAATAGCTCACGCTCGGCTCTAAAGGTCGTGGTAAATCTGTTTTAATCGTACCTTTATGGAATTGAAATGTGGCAAATGTCTTGAGTGCCGTTCTGCTAAAGTGTTTTAATCGTACCTTTATGGAATTGAAATTCTATTTCTTTAGGTCGTGTCTCTAAGTCTTACACTCGTTTTAATCGTACCTTTATGGAATTGAAATTGAGTTAACTCAGTTCGGTCGTTATTATATGTATGTTTTAATCGTACCTTTATGGAATTGAAATGCATTTTTGCGACCAAGTTTAGTCAACAAAGCATTGTTTTAATCGTACCTTTATGGAATTGAAATGCGCGTCCTCTCTCTTTGGCTATGTTGCAGACAATTCGTTTTAATCGTACCTTTATGGAATTGAAATTAATGAGGGTAAACAGTATCAAGAGCATGCAAATGTTTTAATCGTACCTTTATGGAATTGAAATGTGTTGTTGCCTCATGCTGTTGCTCAATATAGTCGTTTTAATCGTACCTTTATGGAATTGAAATCGCGCTGCCGCGCGGGGCGGAGAGTCGCGCTAACGTTTTAATCGTACCTTTATGGAATTGAAATTTTGATTTCTTCGTTGAAAAGCCGTGGTTTTGTCTAGTTTTAATCGTACCTTTATGGAATTGAAATGCGCGTCCTCTCTCTTTGGCTATGTTGCAGACAATTCGTTTTAATCGTACCTTTATGGAATTGAAATGCATTTTTGCGACCAAGTTTAGTCAACAAAGCATGTTTTAATCGTACCTTTATGGAATTGAAATGGAGCTTTGGGCAGCCGTCTGCCGTCGGGGAAGGGTTTTAATCGTACCTTTATGGAATTGAAATCTTTCTCAGTCATGGGATACCTTCGAAGAGTCTACGTTTTAATCGTACCTTTATGGAATTGAAATTCCGCTTTCGCCAGCCTTTAGGCTGAATAGTGAGGTTTTAATCGTACCTTTATGGAATTGAAATAGGGGTCGGGTGGTCGCTAGCGCTCCTTGTCCGACGTTTTAATCGTACCTTTATGGAATTGAAATTGCCTCGTCCTACGTTTGGTGATGTTGTGTTGCAGTTTTAATCGTACCTTTATGGAATTGAAATTATTGGTAACCGTATTGAGTTGTGGGCTAAATCTCGTTTTAATCGTACCTTTATGGAATTGAAATATTATGTTGTTGTCTTTAATGACGGCTCAACTAAGTTTTAATCGTACCTTTATGGAATTGAAATTTGGCAAGGAGCATGCCAAAATCGGAAGAACGCAGGTTTTAATCGTACCTTTATGGAATTGAAATGTGGTAAGCTTTATTCACATGCCTACCGCTTCACTAGTTTTAATCGTACCTTTATGGAATTGAAATACAATTATTTTTGAATTGCTTATACTTCGGTTAATGTTTTAATCGTACCTTTATGGAATTGAAATACTTTTCACCTCTCGGAGTACAAAGCATTGAGAGTGTTTTAATCGTACCTTTATGGAATTGAAATCTACCGCTGAAGTTAACTATAGTATCTATTATTAGTTGATTATCAGTATTATACGCTCTAAACGATAGAAAAGTGACTGTATGGATTCTGTTTAGATACGAAAAGGTGAAGATTTAACGTATTTAACTTTCAGTTACATCAAAATTACATAGATATGGATTGGATGGAGTCGTTTGAACCGACTCCATAATATGATAAAACCGAAACAAAGAAGACCATGTAAGGAAGTGAATTATCAGTAGCCATTCCACATGTTATTACCTCCATAATGGTTCCGTTTCCCATCCCTGTGGAAAGCCGAGAGCTTTTAAGTCAATTTCGGGAAACCGAATGAACAACCATGTTAGTTTGGACTGCATATCATTATTGGGTGATATAACATTAAGAAAGTACTTGATGATGCAAAGATCAAAGTAAGCACGCATGGAATCTGTTGGCAGTGTTATCCATTCTCCTTCTGGATTATTGGGAATTGCTGGCTGAATAGCATTCTGTTTGTTCCATACTCTTGAATGATGGCCACAGGCATTTCGAGTAACAGCAATAACCGTAAGCCATGACTCAAACACATTTATTGGTAAACCAAAACGTTTTGCTATGCGTTTGCGTATACGATTTTGTTTAATGTTGCGATAAATGGCATTGACATTTCCAATAGTAAGCAGCTCTCCTAAAATCCACGATGGTGGGTAAGGTTCTGAGTAGGTTCGTTTGAAATGGAGAATGAACTCCTCCTTGGATTTGCTATATTCCTTGGATATAGCTCGCATTGTTTCATTGAACTTTGAACTATCCAAGAAATAAGAAGAATCAGTAAGCCAAAAGGAATCGCCAGTCATATCTGCTGTTATTTGCATCACTGCACGTCTGATAGCAATTTCAATCTTTTCTATTTCATTGAACATGAGCAGTCTCAGTTTCTTGTCAAAGCGATAAAGCATCATCACCTTTTTGAATGTTGAACCTTCCTTATACAAATGTGCTGTTTTGGGCATCTTCAACAAAGGATACATATAAGCAGACAATCTGTAATAACCAATATTGTCAAGGTATTGTATGGCTTTGTTTCTATCACAAATTTGTAAACCTCGAGATTCAAGCAAATCAACGAGATTTTCTGAAGATTCAAACCGTTTTGTAAAGGGAATAAGATTCGCCATATTCAAAAGTGTATAAACAAAAAACGCCTCGCACGATTTGAGCATTGTTAAGAGGCTTGGCGAGGACTGACGATGCAAAGATACGAATAATCATTGATAATACAAACTTTTTAGCAAGAAAAATCACGAGGAAATGGATTTCTTTGACATATTTATATTTAATAATGTTAAATCAGACCTTAAAACCATACTTTACCAGCAAAACGAAGTGGTTTCCGAGATAAAAGTGTTATCTTTATAACGTCTATACCCATACCGGAAGCCCCGATGGGCAGAGGTTGGGCAGACATACATATGGTAAAAGGCGTTTTTGTACGCTTTGGTTTTGACGATCGATGAACTTCGCAAATTCAACTGTAAGTCAAAAACAAAGCAATGCAGAACGCCTCATGAGGTGTATTATATACAGCCCTTATTGGCTTCGGACGATTCTATTGTTCGTCGTCAAGAGTGCTTTCTATATACTTACACTGGCGTGGGGCTTTCGGCGTTGCTCGTTTCGACTTACAGGGCAATGCGAAGGCCTATCGATCGTGGAACGAGTGACAGAACAGGCTCCGCGCTTTTTCGTATGTATTAGTGAGTGGATTTCGTCAACAAGGGAGTCGGTTGACTTTATTGTTTACGGAATTAGAATGAATATACTGCAAAACAATCCATATCGTCAGTTAGGAGTCTATTCAAACTCTCCTACAAAGGAAAGACTGGCTAACCACAATCGCATGAAAGCGTTTTTGAAGGTGGGCAAGTCTGTTTCTTTTCCTTTAGATGTGCCACAATATCTTTCATCCATTAATCGTACAGAAGCTTCAGCGGCAGACGCCGAAGCCAAACTTACCTTGCCCAAAGATCAAATTTTGCATGCTCAATTTTGGTTTATAAAAACGACTCCATTAGATGAAGTGGCTTTTAATCATCTTTTCGCAGGAGAAATAGATAAAGCTGAGGAAATATGGCAAAAAAGAGAATGTTTATCGGCTTTACAGAATCGTATCGTGTGTGCTTTAATACGCAATAGATACGACTCTGCCATAATGTGTGCCGAAGTTCTGTATGGGAATACACAATACCTTAACCAATTTGTATCTACAATAATTGGAACAGGTGGAAATTTTGATGTATCAAACTTGGCTTTTTCATTTCTTGATACAGGGCAGACGCATCAAATTGAACTTCCCGTCAACAGCCTATCTAAGTAGTCCTC
>OCRP01001271.1_pt1 | contig 14232 bp, 7 predicted proteins | sample 1538871 | NCBI WGS metagenome assembly OCRP01 (sample SAMN04571731, study PRJEB22368) | human gut metagenome | biome: human gut; material: stool | host: Homo sapiens | place: Luxembourg | collected 2012-09-20 | reverse complement strand
TCCTGCCACAACGTGCCGCGCAGCGCTGCGTTGATGAACTGAATGCCACGGCAGATGCCCAGAATCGGCTTGTCCCAAGCCATTACAGCTGGCAGCAGAATCGATTCCATTCGGTCGCGCTCAGGAGAGAGCACCTCGCTACGGCCGGTGGCGGAGGCCGCTGCACCAACCATCGGTCCCACATCCGGCCCGCCCGTAAACAGAAACGCGTCAAACCGTTCGGCGCATTGCGCAAGAATGTCGGTGTCATCGGTCAGCGGCAACATGACGGGCGTACCGCCGGCCCGCATTATCGCCTCCATATATCCGGGCAGCATCCACAGACTATCGCGCCCGTAATCCATCAGCGGAGTCACCGCAATGAGCGGTCGATTCGTAGTCATGCCTGCCTCTTTTCGCCCAGGTGTTGTTTTCGTCGTTCTGCCGCGAATCGCTTGATTCAGTGGCCGATAATGCCGCCACTGTACCGAACCAATGTAACCGGTCGGCCAACATTATTTCGTTAGCCAGCCGCGACGAGATCGCACAATGTGCCAATGATGGGGGCATTCGGTGTGACCTTGTCAATGTTCGGGCCATTGCACTTTCAGCGGGGAAAGCATGCCCCGTCCGCGCATCATGATGAACGAGTAAGGTTGACGGGGAGGGAGAATCACATGAACCAGGCATGCGTACGCAACGACACCATCGACGCGGGCAACCATCATGGCCGACCGCAATACCGGTCGTTCCTGCGATTTCTGACATCGCAGGAACGCAACGTCATTTGGCTGTTGCTGGCCATTGCTTTTCTTCCGGTGGACGGCACCACGCTTGGCCTGTACGCGCCGTTCTGGTCGCCAATCAGTCCGGCGCTGTTCGCCGTGTACTGCCTATGCAATTGGCGGCAACTGCGCATCGCAGCCAACCGGTACCTGCCAATGTTCCTCCTACCGGTGGTCTGTATAATCCTGTCCATCCCGGGATGGCTGAAGTTCGGCATCCACCTCAACGCCGCGTTCATGAGCATCACCGGATTGCTGGGCGTGCTCGCCACTTTGGGTGCGATCGCCCTTGCGTTCGACATCAAACGCATTCCGTGGCGTACGCCATTGCGGATTCTCATCGCATCATACTGGGTTTCCTTCGGAGTGGGCGTCGTGCAATGGCTGTCCATCCGTCTGCGCGCCAAACCGTTGACCGACTATTTCTCGCACCTCATGTACCGGCAATACATCAGCGACAACTCGGTGTGGGGCGGCGGCCGTCCGCAGTTCCTGTTCGCCGAGCCCAGCTATATCGGCATGCACCTGTTCGGCATACTGCTTCCGCTCATGTGGCTCATGCGCGGGCGCGACCGCATCTACGCCAAACGGCTGCGTGACCTCATCGTCACGTATGCCGTCGGCGCGGTGCTCATGCAAGCCGGCACCAGAATCGTCATCGATTCCGTCGTGGCGTTGCTGATCGCCCTTGTGGCGTGCACCGATTGGCATGACGGCGCACGCCGCGTCCGGGGTATGCTGCAGATTCTCGGCGCATGCGCACTGGGCCTGCTGGGTGTGCTGGCGGATTCCAGACTCTCCGCCATCGCGGAGAACGGGGCCGAGGGAGACGGCTCGTTCTTCGCGCGGATCTACCAAAGCCTCGATCCGATATGCGGATTGCTCACCCATCCGTGGACGCTGCTCACCGGTTATGGCGCGGGCAACATCATCAATGCGGTGTGGGCCGGCGCGGCCAAAGCCGGACGGCTGCTGGACGGTCTTGGCATGAACGGCGGCATGGTCACGGGATTCGCGGCCGGCGTGAACGCGGACACGGTGTGGACGATGTGCGCGTATACCAGCGTCATCGCCGAATACGGGCTGATCGGGCTGGCCATGCTGGTCGGAGCCTCGATGGTCTGCATGACGCGCGGGAGGACGGTATGCCGTGGCGGTGCGGATGGCGCATCGTCCGACGGGCTGGCGCACGGTGTTTGTGTCGCCGACGTTGCCGACGTTGCTGATGTTGCCGGGGGCAATAGTGGTGATGGCGTTGCCGGCGCGGGTTCGGGCGAATCCGGCGTCTGGCACAAGACCGTCATCTGCTGGCTCGTCCTGGTCGCATACCTGTACATCCAATGCGAGAACTATGCGTTCGCCGCTCTGCCGCTCCTCGTGTTCGCCGCCTCGAAGGTGAGGCGCGAGCGCTGATTCCTCTCGGGCCGACGCATCGACGCGGCCCGAGATGGACCAAAATCCAGAATAAACGACATTTGCCGCTGTTCCGTTTTTCGCCCAAGGCGTATCTCTTCCCGTATCTTGAGGTGCGTCATGTATTGTCGCGGCTAACTAACCGGCGAAACGCGGCATGTTTCGCATTTTGGGCGAAAAGCCCAAGGCCCACAGGAGGTATTGATGACGTTCGTTGCACGGTCGGTGCGCTATGTGCTCAGAAAACGAGTGCGAACCATAGTGCTCCTCATAATACTGACCATCATAACGGCGAGCATGCTATCCACGATCGCGGTTTCTCGGGCGGCTCAACAGGCCGCCGGACGAATCGAGAAGGAAGCGGTCGGTGGATTCGTGCTGTCCAGCAACCTGCAGGGCAGCATGCTCACGCCTCGCGGAGGCGGCATGGTGCGTCCCGCCGACGTGCGCAGGATCGCCCAACTGCCCGGGGTCGATTCGTATATGGTCCGTCAGAACGCCACCGCCGATCTCGTGGGGGCGAATGTGGCGAAGGTCCCCGGCGGCGATGATTACGATGCGACCAAGGAGCAGCAATTCGGCAACGCCGCCAACGTCATAGGCACGAATGATTCGGCGAAACTCAACGTGTTCACGTCGCGCACGCTCGGCATGGCCGAAGGACGGCATCTGAAGGCCTCCGACAAGTACACGTCGATGATCCATGAGGATCTCGCCAAAGCCAACGGGCTCAAAGTCGGAGACACGCTCACGCTCAAGGCCAACGCCTACGACGCCGACAACGAATCACATTCGACGGCGACCGTCAAGACCACCATCGTGGGCATATTCAAGGGCGACAGCGCCAGAAAGGTATCCAGCCGAGCGGAACTCACCGCCAACACCATCTACACCGATCTGGATACCACACGCGACCTGTACCAGTACAAGGACGGCAAGGAAATATACCAGGACGCCACCTTCGTGCTGTCCAAGGGCGTTGACGTGGAGAAGACCATGGATGCCGCGAAGAAACTCCCGGTGGATTGGAACAACTATCAGATCACACGCAACGACCAGTATTCGTCGAGCATGCTGCATGCCGCCCGCGGCGTGCGCTCCATGATGCGCGGCGCCCTGATCGGCGTGACCGTCTCGGCGGTGCTCGTGCTCAGTCTCATGCTGCTGCTGTGGATGAACGACCGCCGTCAGGAGATGGGCATACTGGTGTCCCTTGGCGTCGGCAAGCCCTCCCTGGTCGCCCAATACCTCACCGAGATGGTGCTGATCGGTCTGCCGTCCCTTGCCCTCGGCTGGCTGTGCGCGCAGGGAATGGCCCAATGGCTCGGCACCACGGCGCTCCATTCCGTGAACGCCTCCGCGGCGAAGGAGCTGAGCAGCATGGGGCAGGTCGGCGGCGACCTTGAATCCAGCATGTCGGTGCGCACCCTGGATTCGCTCACGGTGTCGGTCGACGGGACCGCCATGCTGTACGTGGCGCTCGGCCTGTTGGCGGTGATGCTGGTGTGCGTCGCGGTGGCGTGCATGCCGATGCTGCGCAAATCGCCGCGAGACCTGTCGGAGATTCGATGATGAGCATGAATGTGTGGAAGCGTGCCACGTTGGCGATCGTACGCAAGCCGGTACGCAGCGGCATCATCGGTCTGCTGATGCTGATGGTCTTCACGAGCCTGGTGGCGCAGGTCGGAGTCTCGACGGCCCTGCGTACCATGTCCGACGGCATCGGCGCGGGCATGGGCATAGGGTTTACCGTCAGCGCCGGCGAGAATCCCATCAGCGCCGAGGAGGCGAGCCGGTTCTCGCGTATCCCCGGTGTGACGAAGACCGCCTATGCGACGAAGACCTTGGCGCAGGTGGATGGCGCGCGCCCGGTCATGCCTCGGCAGGGCCCCCGATTGGACTCCGATCTGGCCATGCAGGTCAGCGTGCTGGGCACCACCGATTCCTCATTGTCAGAGGAATTCCAGAGCGGCCTGTACCGCCTGGAGCAGGGCCGCCATATCTCGGGCGACGGCGACGATGTGCTGGTCCACCGCGACTTCGCGATGCAGAACGGCCTATCGGTCGGCTCGACATTCCGTCTCCGGCAGGAGGGGCGCAACGCCACGGTGCGTGTGGCCGGGATCTTCTCCGGCAACGTGCAGGCCCAAAGCCCCCTGCCCTCGGACACTTCCGAGAACCTCATCTATTCGGGTAGGCGAGTAGCTTCCGCTCTGACCGGAAACGACCGGATCGACATGATCCGATGCCTGTCGGATAATCCGCAGGACCTGTCCGCGGCTATTGGACGGGCCAAGACCATGGCCGGCGGCAAGTACGACGTCACCGACGATTCGGCCCGGCTCTCCGGCGTCCTGCAATCCGTGCAGACGGTGCGTAATCTGGTGCGCATGGTGCTGCTGTCCGTCTGCCTCGCGGACGTACTGGTGCTGGCGATGGCGCTGGTCTTCTGGATTCGCTCACGCATCCATGAGATAGGCACGCTTCTGGCCCTCGGCATCGACAAGATGCGGATCGTCGCACAACTCGCCATCGAAACCGGACTCATGGCGGCGGTCGCCGCCCTGTGTTCGCTGGGCACCGGCGCCATGCTGTCGGGATACGTGTCTTCCCGACTGTTGCGCGATTCGGGCGTCGCGCCGTTGGAATCGTTGCACGTGGAGGCCTTGCCGCCTGAGCAGACGGTGCTCATCCTGCTGCTCGGATGCGCGGTCATCGCCGTGGCTCTTGCCGTGTCATGCGCCGCCGTGCTGTCCAAATCCCCGAAATCCATTCTTTCCTCTATGCGTTAGGAGTCACCAATCATGTCTAACTGTCTGCAACTGGACCATGTCGATTACGCCTACGGCGCGGCGAAGATCCTTGTTCTCTCGGATGTCAGCGCGGATTTCGAATCCGGGAAGATGTATGCGATCACCGGCCCGTCCGGCGCCGGCAAGAGCACGCTGCTGTCGCTGCTGGCCGGCCTGGACGCCCCCTCCCGGGGAGTGGTCCGCTTCGAGGGGGAGGACATCGCCGCATCGGGTTATGCGAAGCACCGTCGGGAGCACGTGTCCCTGGTGTTCCAGGACCATAACCTGATCGACTACCTCACCCCCGAAGAGAACCTGCGGCTGGTCAGCGCCAAGGCCGATATGAAGATCCTCGAGGAACTGGGTTTGAGCCGTGAGGAATCCAAGCGCAACATCATGCACCTGTCGGGCGGACAGCGTCAACGGGTGGCGGTCGGCCGCGCGCTGGTCGCCCCGGGCCGCGCGATCCTCGCGGACGAGCCGACGGGCAGCCTCGACCCGGAGATGACCGACGAGGTGATTCATCTGCTGCAGCACGCCGCCCATCAGCTCGGCAAATGCGTGATCGTGGTGACGCATTCCAAGCGCGTCGCCAACTCCGCCGATGTCGTGCTGCGTCTCAGGAGCAAGAAACTGACCCGGGCATGACCCACCTGGGCCGGGCGGCACCCCGGCGACGACCCGCATGGAATCATCGTCATAATGACGCCTGCGATCCCTGGACATGAGAAACCGCACCTCCGATCATCGAATCTGGATTACTCCAGTCCAACAATCGGGGTGCGGTTCAAAAGGCCCTTTTTTGTGTCGGATTACGAACCGCGCGTCTCACCGCTTGCCGTTGTAGATCTCGTTGTCGATCACATCGGCGAACACGCGATTGACGGCCGGGCGCACCACTTTCAGCGACGGTGTCAGGCACTTGTTCTCCTGCGTGAACTGCGTGTCCAGCACGGCGAACTTGCGCACGGATTCGGCGCGCGAGACCGTCGCATTCGCCTTGTCCACGTACTGCTGGATCTCTTCGCGCACTGCGGCGTTCGTGGCGAGCCGGTCGACCGGCGTCTCCGTGGACAGTCCGTGTGCGGGCAGCCAGATGGCCAGCGACTCCGGGTCGAGCGTCACCAGCGCGCCGATGAACGGGCGCTGGTCGCCCACCACCACGCAGTGCTCCACGATCGGGCACTTGGCGATCTCTTCCTCCAGCGGAATGGGGGAGACGTTCTTGCCGCCGGCGGTAATAATAATGTCCTTGATTCGACCGGTGATGATGATGCGGCCGGCGTCATCGATGGACGCGAGGTCGCCGGTCCTGAGCCAGCCGTCGGCGGTGAATGCCTCGGCCGTCTTCTCCGGCAGATTGTGGTAGCCGCGGAACACGTTCGGGCCCTTGACCTGCAGTTCGCCTTCGTCGGAAATGCGAATCGAGGAGCCGGGCGCGGGCTGGCCTACGGTGCCGATCACATTGTCGGTCACGCGCGTGGCGGCGAACGGGGCGGCGGTTTCGGTCATGCCGTAACCCTGAATCATCGGCAGTCCGATGCCGTTGTAGAAATGCGCCAGATCGAGCGACAGTGGTGCGCCGCCGCAGGCCACGTACTTGATCTTCGGGCCCAGAGCACCGCGCACCGTGCGGTAGACGAGCGTTTCGTACTTGGCGCGCTCGGCGATTTCGGCAAACGTGTGCTGCTCGCCGGCCTGCTCCTTGCGGCTCCAGACGCGCGCGGCCTCGGCGGCCTTGACAAACAGGCGGCCCTTCCAGCCGGCACCGGCCTTGTGCGAGGCGGCGTTGTATACCTTCTCGAACACGCGCGGCACGCCCAGCAGGTAGGTCGGTTCAAACGAACGCAGGTCCGGCAGCAGGGTTTTGGTGTCCGGCAGATAACCGACCACGCCGTCATCGGAGGCGATGGAGGCGTACTGGATGAATCGCGCGAAGCAGTGGGCCAGCGGCAGGAAGAGCAGCAGGCGCGGATGGTCGTCAAGCACCACTTCATGCAACGCCTGCGAGGCGGAGATGGTGATGGACACGAAGTTCTTGTGGGTCAGTTCGGCACCCTTCGGGTTGCCGGTGGAGCCCGAAGTGTAGACGATGGTGGCCAGATCGTCGGCGCGCACGGTGGCCACGCGCTCGTTCAATTCCTCGTCCGAAACAGCCACGCCCAGACCTTCGAGCGCGCCCAGCGCGTTGCCCTCGATCATGAGAATCTGCTTCAAGGCAGGACAGTGGTCCTTGACCGAGTCGAGCCGGTCGAAGCGCTCGCGGTTGTCGGCAAAGGCCAGCTTGACCGCCGAATCGTTCATGATGCGCTGGGCTTGCGGGGCGGAGTCGGTGTCGTAGATCGGCACGCTTACCGCGCCCACTGCGGCCAGTGCGAAATCGAGAATGCCCCATTCGAGACGGGTGGAGGAAAAGATGGTCACCGCGTCGCCCTTGGCGATGCCGAGCGCGATCAGGCCCTTGGCGGCTGAGACCACGCGCTCGTGGAATTCGCCGGTGGTGACGTTCTGCCAGCGGCCGGGGCCGATTTTCTTGGCGGCGATTACCGTGTCCGCGCCGGTGCGGGCAAGGCGATCGGTAAGTAGGGAGTAGATGGTCTGGTTGTCGCGGATTTCGATGGATTCGCCAGGCGTGGTGTAGTGGTCAAGCATAAGCGGGCCGTGTCCTTACGTGCGTTGCGTGATGGCTGTTGACAAAATCGAGCCATTCTGACAAGTTAGGTTACGCTGGCGTAAGGTTGCGCGCGTTGTGGGCAATGGAGAAGTTGTCTGTCTGGTTTTGTGGATTGTATACAACGCCGTGTCTAACCGGTTTGCTCTACGGTTATGACACCGTGTCCATTTCGGGAGCCATCGACTTCCTGCAGGACAAGTACGCGCTGAGCCCGGCCCTGCAGGGTCTGGTCATCAGCTCCATCATGATCGGCGGCGTGATCGGCGCCGGCTTCTCCGGCTTCCTGTCCGATAAGTACGGCCGCCGCCGAAGCACTGGTCGCCGCGCAAAAAGCAGCACTAGGCCGCGTTTGCTGCGTCTATTGGCGAATTGATCATATGGGTCGTCTGCGTGCAGACGACCCTTTTGCGTTCCGTCGGCTTCTGACACCGTAGAAACGTGCTTTCTCGGCTTCGAGGGGCTGATTTTGCCTTATCTGGAAGTCTACTTCCACTTCGAGGGGCTGATGCCCAAGTAGACACGGCCCTAAAACGGCGGAATGACGTTGACGTGTAGCCGTTTATACTTCCGATTACATGGATGAGGAGCCCCTCGAAGCGGAGATAGACTTCCGGCAAATGCGAAATCAGCCCCTTGAAACGGAAGTAGGCCTCCGGCAAACGCAAAAATTAGCCTCCTCGAAACGGATAAATGCACGTATTGGGTGTAGTGGATGCTTCAGCCCCTGATATCGAAGCATATTTTTTCTGGTTGGCGCGTCTAGCATGCGCACTCCGCAATCGATAATTCTGTGGCCTCTCTCACTTTAAAAGTCTGGCGTGTGCGAGGGCGTTCGCTTAAGGTGAATGGGATTGCGCGGAATGTGGAGCGCAGGTACACATGACGAGGGCACACCGCAACAACACGGCAAGGGGAAGCGGACCATGTTCGACAAACGACTGTTCCAATTGGCGCCTGGCTTGAAAAAACTCATAGCTGGCAAAGTGGCCCTGATGTGGGTAGGTCTGCTTGCCAACATTGGTTTTATGCTGTCGCTGGTAATGCTGCTGAACAGCTTACTGACCGCTGTGGCACCGCCGCTGCTCCAATGCGGCGGCACTTCGCAAGGCGCGGCCTGCCCCGTGCCGTTGTCTGATCGGCACGGCGCGGATGTGCTGCCCATGGCTGGCGACGTCATGATTTACGTGCTGCTTGCGCTGGTCTGTATAGCGGTCCGTTACACGGCCACCACGCACGCCACCCGTCTCGGCACCGAAGCCGCCGAACGAGTCAAGCTCGCTTTGCGCTCCAAGCTGTACCGCAAAATGGTGGCACTCGGCCCGTCCTACAGGTCGCGCGTCAAGACCTCGGATGTGGTGCAATCCGCCGGCGAAGGTGTTGAACAGATTCAAAGCTTCTTCGAACTGTTCCTGCCGCAGCTCTTCTATGCGATTCTTGCGCCGATCACCCTGTTCGCCGTGATTGCGCCGATCAACATGCCGGCCGCCGTGACCATGCTCGTCTGCGCGCCGCTCATTATTATTGTCACCGGCATCGTATCCATGACCGCCGCCCGCGCCTTCAAAAAATACTGGGGCCGATACACCGACATGGGTGCCGCATTCCTCGACAACCTGCAAGGCCTCGAAACCCTGAAGAACTTCGACGCCGACGACCGTGCCGCCGCCGAAATGGACAAGAAGGCCGAAGGCTTCCGCGTCATGACCATGCGCGTGCTGCAGATCCAGCTGCGCTCGCTGACCGCCATGGATATCGTGGCCTACGGCGGTGCGGCGGCCGGCATTGGTGTGGCTCTATGGCAGTATGCGCATACCGCCGCGGCCGCCGCAGGAGCCAGCGCCGCCGGCTGGTCTCCGATTATGCTCGCCGCCCACCTGCCCGGTGCGTTCGCCTACCTGGCCTACGGCCTGCAATACCTGATGCCATTCGGAGCGGGCTTCCCGCTCACCCTCGCCGGACTGTTGCTGATCGTGCTGCTGTCCGCCGAATTCTTCATCCCCATGCGCCAACTCGGCTCCTACTTCCACGTGGCGATGAACGGCATGACCTCCACCAAACGGATCTTCGCCCTGCTGGACACCCCCGAGCCCGCCCACGGCACTGCCACGCTGCCGGCCACCGCTGGCACCGATGCCGGGACTGATGCCGGTACCAAGGCCGGGGCCAAGGCCGATGGCGGAATCACCGTCAGCTTCGACCACGTCGGCTATTCCTATGACAGCGCCGATTCCGGTGCCGCCATTCAACAAACGAATTCCGCGCCGGCACCTGCGCTCACCGACCTCACCTTCACTGCCTACCCCGGTCAACTCACCGCCATCGTCGGCATCTCCGGTTCCGGCAAATCCACGGCTGCCGCGCTGCTTGCCGGTACGTTGACCGGATACCAAGGCTCGCTTACGCTGAACGGCGTCAAGGTATCCGACCTGTCCGGAGAGACGCTCGCCCGAACCATCACCCTGATCGGTGCCAGTAGCCATCTGTTTGCCGGTACTCTGCGTGAGAACCTTCTGATGGCTTTGCCCGATGACGGCCAGAACGGTGAAGCCGCGTCCGACGCCGTGGATTCCCGTCTCTGGGACGCGCTCGAACAGGCCCGTATCGCCGACTTCGTGCGTTCGCAGCCGGACGGCCTTGACATGACGATTGAGCCCGACGCCGCCAACCTGTCCGGTGGCCAGCGCCAGCGTATCGCCATCGCCCGTGCGCTTCTGCATGATTCGCCGGTATTCGTATTCGACGAGGCCACCAGCAGTGTGGATGTGGAATCCGAGGAACTGATCCTGGATACAATTCGCGAATTGGCGCAATCCCGCGGCAAGACGGTTATTATGATCACCCATCGCATGGCCAACGCCGAACACGCTGATCAAGTGGTGGTGCTCGAACACGGCAAGTCGGTTGAGAGGGGCACCCATACCGAGCTGATGACGGCGGACGGCGTCTACGCCAAGCTGTTTACCACGCAGGCAGATATTGAGAACTTCGGAGAAGGCCATGCTCGGCGTGTGCTGCAGGTTGGTTCCCGCAAGCAGGAGCTGTCCGACGACAGTCGGACTGAGGGTGGCGCAGCGCGCGTAAGCGCAGAGGCGGGTATGACGGTTGACCGCCTGCAGTCAGCTTTGCCGACGGCTTCCGTTGGCGGGAGTGAGCAGGCCTCGGCTGAGACTCCGGCTGGTGTTGCAAATAGCGATTCGTCTTCCAAAATGAGCACATTCCAAGTGATCAGGCGACTGCTTAAGGAAGCCCGACCTCTGGCAGGACTGATGGCAGCGGCCTCCACCGCCGGCACCATCGGCCATCTTTCGGCCACTTTCCTGCCCGTGTTCGGCATTATCGCGGCATTTGCACTTACCGGTAATCCGGTGTGGGGCATGGGTGTTGCGCCCGCCGTCATCATGATGATTATCTGTGCTCTTCTGCGTGGCATCACCCGATACATTGAACAATATCTGAACCACAATGTGGCATTCCATCTGCTCGCACTCTTCCGTTCCAAGGCGTTCGCCGCGTTGCGCAGACTGGCGCCGGCCAAGCTCGCGGGCAAAGGTAAGGGCAACCTTATCGCCATGCTGACCACCGATGTGGAACTGCTTGAGATCTTCTTTGCCCACACCATCAGTCCGGTGGCCATCGCGGTAACCTCCACCATCATCTACACGATTGTGGCCGCCACCCTAAGCCCATGGATGGCGCTGGCGTTGATTGCCGCCCACCTGGTTATCGGCATCCTTGTGCCGCGATTCTTTGCCACCGGCGTACGTAACCTTGGCCCTGCCATCCGTGGCGCTGCCGGAGAACTCGACGATGTGATACTCGATGACATGCGCGGCCTGGACGAAATCATCCGATTTGGTCGCGGCGAGGAACGTGCGCAGGCCATCGAGGACCGTACCCATGCGTTGTGGAAGGATCACGCCAAACTCAGCAAGGTCAACGGCCGTTTCACCGGAATCAGCGGACTCTTGGTGGCTGTGCTCACAGCGGCTTCGGTCGCCGTGGCTATTGCCTGTGCCGGCGCGAACCCGCAGAGCATTCCGGCTCTGATTGCCGCTTTCGTGCTGTTCGCCGGCTCGTTCGGACCGACTTTGGCGCTCGCCGCCTTGCCCGCTAACCTGACTCAGACCTTCGCGTCCGCTAGCCGACTGTTCGGACTGATGGACGAGGTGCCCGCTGTGACCGAGAACGGCACTGTTGTGCCGCAGGAGTATATGGGCATGCGTCTTGATGACGTCACCTTTGCATATGCGGGGGAGCATGAAGTCCTGTCCGACTTCTCGCTTGATGTGCCGCAGCATGGCGTGCTGGGTATCCAGGGGCCGTCCGGCCGAGGCAAGTCCACCATGCTCAAGCTGCTGCTGCGCTACTGGGATCCGCAGCGCGGTCAGGTGACGTTGTCCGGCACGCCGTTGCCCGAGGTCGATGTGCATGCTCGCCGACGTATTCAGGCCATGATGAGCCAGGAAACCCACCTGTTTGATGGCTCTATCCGAGACAATCTGCTGATTGCTTTGCCTGAGTCCAAGGTTGAAGCTGCAAATGTTGCAGGCAATGGGGAAGTGGGTGCCAATACCGTTGATTCCCGACAGCAGCGGTTGGCGGCGCAATCGGCAGAGGGCAATGCCGTTCAGGTGGCAGCATCTGACGGTCTCGACGCTCGTTTGCGTCAGGCTCTCGCCAAGGCCTCCGTGCTTGACCTCATCGATTCCTTGCCCGATGGCCTTGATACTCAGGTAGGCGAGCTGGGCGACCGTCTATCCGAAGGTGAACGCCAGCGTATCGGTTTGGCTCGTGTGTTCCTGCGCAATGCTGATCTGGTGCTTTTCGACGAGCCGACCAGCCGTTTGGATGCTTTGAACGAGGCTATTATTCTACGTTCCATTCACGCTATGGCCGTGGGTGAGCAGCATGCAGACAAGGAGCGCGGCGCGGCTGTGGTGCTGGTCTCCCACCGCGAATCCGCCATGCGCATTGCTGATGCGGTACTCAATCTGTAACTGCCTGTAACTACGCGGGAATCACATCGCATTGCGTTACGTTACCGCGTTGCACTGCGGTTCCTCGCGGGTGGCGGCGATGCCATCTCCGGTCGTCATTGCGTTGCTGCGTTTGTGTTGCGATATGTGATGCGGCAACGCAGCAATGCGGCAATGCAATGTGATGCGGCAACGTGGCAACGTAGCGATGCAATAACGCGGCAACGTGACAACGTAGCGATGCAATAACGCGGCAACATGGCAACATGGCAATGCAGTAACGCAACGCAGCATTCACGCCTTGATCACAGTGCCGATGATGTGCTCGAGCACCGCGAATCCCTCTTCGGTTTTGCCGGCTTGAATGAGGAATCGTGGGCTTTCCGGTGCTCGCACCATGGAGAGCAGGAACGCGGCGGCCGGAATCGCACCCAGCCTCAGCATCCAACGCCAACCGGCGTTGACATCCCAGCTTCTGGAACCGTAGGAGGCGATGATGTAGTTGATGACATTGGTCAGGAAGATGCCGCATACCGCGAGGAGCTGATAGGAAAAGGCAAGCAGACCGCGGATATTGACCGGCGCTTAAGGCCAGACCGAACGTATATTTGCCCGATCCGTGAGTACGTATGGTTGTTCCCAAGGGATTGCGCTGCTTGGAAGCAGCTTGAAACAGGCCCGCCATGTGCTTTTCCTCTCAATACAGCTATGGGGGGGTGCCTGTTCATACTAGTCAGATTCTTGTCATATGGCGTTGAATATCTACAAATGTGGGCACTGGTGAGGCGGCTGAGTGGTGGAATCGCGCCGTGGTGTGTGGGTGTTGGGGACTCACGAGCATGCTGCGCGTTATTTGGTGGTGTGCTGAGAGTCGGGACCTACTCACGTTGGGGGAGGGGATGAAGAGCCTCTGAGACAAGTCGCTGTTCGACTGGAGATTTGCTCACGTGGAAAGCATGGAAAAGGCGAAAAAAATCAGGCGTGTCGGGTGATTTGACAAATTGGTACACAGGTGTATCATCTTAGGTATTGGTACACGGGTGTACCAAAGAAAACACCCCAAGGAAAGGTGGCCAGAGGAGACTTCGCAAGCGGCCAAACGAATTGAAATCCAACGCAGCAGTCGATTCGTTTTTGGCAATCGGAAGGCAGTCGTCAACAATCGGAAGGCAGCCAAAGACAGCCGGAAGATAACCGAGAAGTAACCGGACGAAAACCGGAAGCCAGTCGGAAGAAAGCCAACCACCCGCAAGTCAACTCCAATGGTCCAGAAGGAGATAACATGCGCAACACCAAGAAGGTCATCGCGGCAACGGCAGCCGTGGCCACGCTCGTCGGTCTCGCCGCCTGCGGCAGCAGCAACGACAACGGCGCCAACAAGGGTGACGCTGACAAGGCCGAACTCGTGTTCTGGGGCTGGGATTCCGGCAACTCGATGAAGGAAATCCTCGCTGACTTCGAGAAGGCCAACCCCGGCATCACCGTCAAGTTCAACAACACCGGCACCGCCGAGAAGACCTCCACCGCGCTCTCCAACGCCATCGCCGCAGGCAACGGCGCCCCTGACGTCGTGATGCTCGAAGATCCGACCGTCACCCAGTTCGCCGTCACCG
>OCRP01001269.1_pt1 | contig 14255 bp, 10 predicted proteins | sample 1538871 | NCBI WGS metagenome assembly OCRP01 (sample SAMN04571731, study PRJEB22368) | human gut metagenome | biome: human gut; material: stool | host: Homo sapiens | place: Luxembourg | collected 2012-09-20 | reverse complement strand
AGTCTCAATACTGCTTTTTCGTTTGCACCACCTTCGATTCTTTCCTTAACGATTTGTCAGATTCTAAAAAAACTGTTTTCCGTAATTGTATCATAATCCTGAAAAGAAATTAAATTTTCTTTTCCAATCCTTTTACTATCTTATCAAAATCAGATTCTATCGGCTGTGTCTTGTTAAAAATATCATATTCCTGATATGCTTTCTCCACTGCCTGCTTATGAGAAATACATCCATTATCTTTCAAAATATCGTATCTGCGGAACGCAAGAAATTCGTTCACACTTTTTGAAAATTCCTCCATAGTAAAGACGTTTTCACGTTCAATCAAATCCTCTATGTAATCAAAATATCCTGTAACAGCACGTTCCAACTGACGAATCTGTTTTTCATCCAAATAGTTTTTGGCAATCGGGGTATCAGATTTGAGAATACGACCATCTGGAGCATTTTTCCATGTGGTCAAGCCCATATTTTCCTTGGTGTGGTCAGCTTGATTATAGACGATTTCAGCCGCTGTTTTACCGGTAATAGCATAATGAAATTTGTTCTGTATGGTTGCATAAAAATGATATGCAGTATCAGAATCTCTATTGTAATCAATGCTGCACTCGGCAAATATATCCGTTATCTGTTGCCATATTCTGCGTTCGCTGGCACGGATGGAGCGAACTCTTTCCAGCAATTCACGGAAATAGTCTTTTCCAAAAGCTGTTTTACCCTGCTTCAGGCGTTCGTCATCCATAGCAAAGCCCTTTATCATATATTCCTTCAAAATACCGGTTGCCCATATACGGAATCTGGTTGCCTGAATGGAGTTTACTCTGTAACCAACGGAAATAATGGCATCTAGATTGTAATAATTGGTAGGAATAGTCTGCGTTTTATCCTGCATTGCTCCGTGCTGAGTGGTTGTTGCAATTTTTGCAACAACCACTTCCTCATCAAGCTCACCGGTTTCAAAAATCTTTGCTAAATGGCGGCTGATGCCCGACTTGTCAATACCAAACAATTCAGCCATGGCTTTTTGTGTCAGCCATATCGTTTCATCTTTTATCAAGGCACTGACTGTTACGTTATCATCTTCGGTTCTGTACAGCACCATTTCCAGTTGTTTTGTAATATCTGTATTCATAATCAGCCTTCTTTCTTAAGAGTCAAGAATATTTACATTGTAGCAAACGTATGTTTGCACGTCAAGAAGGCGGTGGAATTTTTATGGAGCAGACAAAAACTTTTTATTAAAAAAAGCAATGTATGATACAAAAAGTTTACAACTGACATATATACTCATTATAACAACATGGAAGATAACTATTCTGAATAGTCACCGGGGAAGAACAAAAAGGGAGGAGAACCACATATGGATAAGAGGGGTAACATATCTTCACGAAATATGAGATTATTTGCAGCAATTATGACACTCATCGAGGCACTTGTCCTCATATCACTCGCAGGCTGTGCCGGCAAAAAGGTAGATTATGGCACTGATACAGAAAAACTGACAAAAAGTGCTGTATGCAATGTAAAGGATTTTAGTACAGATGAGACCTACAGCGATGAGTTTTCCGTGCAGACAGAAATTGGAAATGTAAATATAGATATAAGTGCAAAAGTGGAACTGCCTGATTGTAAGACAATGTCAGTAGTTGAAGTGGAAAAGATACCTTATTCTGCAAAGCTCAAGGAAAAGGTATTGAAGGCATACTTTGGAGAGTCACAGATTTATTACTATGATAAGGAACATTGGACAAAAACACAGCTTCAAAATCTCATTGATTCCATAAATTCCTCAACAACACCAACTGATACATCTGGCACAGGAAACAGAGCTGAGTTTTTGAAGGAATATACGCATTATCTGGAAAATGCCGGGGATGAATGGACTATAGCTACAGAGTATGATTCATGTGATGAGTTTGTAGGGAAAAAAGGAAACACCTGGTATAACGTGAATTTTGTTGCAGATGGTGATGAAAATAAATGGCTGTCGGGAATTGGCGCAGGTCCGATTGAGGGATATACCAAAAAGACAGGAAGTAATGAATACGAGTGGAGCAATATATTTAACGATGGATATGTGCAGCAATACTTTGGACCGGATTCACTCATGGAATATGATACGGTAAATGATATCACGGATTCACAGGATACATCGGGAGAGGAAATCGCGCAGGAGGAAAATGAATCGGGTATCACAATAGAAGAAGCGGGGAATATGATAGACAGTTTTTTGAAAGAGACAGGTTTTTCATCCATCCCGCAGACTGAGAGCTCGCAGCTGAAATGGAGTGGATATAACGAAAGAGCCGATCATGTGTATCAGGAAGATGATATACATGAGTGTGTAAGTGGTTATAGATTTTACTACAATATCGGAGTTGGCAAAATATTATTTGATGATGCTTTAAATCCGATGGATTACAGCGGATACAATATGAAATATGGTGATAGTATAGAGGATACTTTTGATAATGAATTCTACAATTTTTATGTTGATAAATATGGTATATGTACTTTTTATATAGACTGCCCGGTAAGTATAGTAAGAAAACAGGAAAATGTAGAAATGCTTCCTTTAGAAAATATATTTGATATTGCCCGGGATGAGCTTAAAAACAATGCTGATGAATATGTACTGGATACAAATGTAAAATATTACACTCTAAAACTTGCATACATAAGGGTAAACAACCGGACTGATATGCAAAAATACAGTTATATTCCGGCATGGAGTCTGGAATTGCTGCAGAAAGACACTACAAATGCATGCCCTGTATTTATCAACGCGATTGACGGAAGTGTGATACATCCGGACGATCTGAGTTAAGATACAGAATGTTTACATCGGACCGTACTTTCACAGGAATAATTATGTTGTAGAAAAAATGTGACATATCAGGGAGGATTGGCATATGAGAAAACATACAAGAATATTTGCAGCAATTATGACACTCATCGAGGCACTTGTCCTCACATTATTCACAGGCTGTGCCGGCAAAAAAGTAGATTATGGGAATGAGAGCGAAAGTAAAGAAACAAAAAATATGTCTGCCTTAGCTGATATAAAGGCAGACTCCGGCTGGAATGAAAACTTTACCATACAGACCGGTAATGGCGAGAAAACAGTATATGTATATGCAAATATTGTAGTTCCGGACTTCGATAACATGTCGGTTGTTGAGGTGGAAAATGTAAAGATAGATGCTGATTACAAAAAGCGTTTTCTGGATTTATATTTTGGTGGGAACGAGTACTATTATCACGATCCGGATCATTATACTGTTGACGAATTGAATGAGGTCATAGAGTACTGGCAGAAAGAACAGGATGATACTTACAGGGAGTGGTTGGAACAGCGGCTGGCTGAATACAGGGATAAGCTTGAAACGGCAAAGACTACTTATACCGTGGCAAAGGATCTCGAAAACTGTGAAGTATTTGCAGGCTACAAGGGTGATGTGTTCTGTGAGGTGGAGTTTGAGGCTCACAAGGTACATGCTTACGCCTTGCATCAGTCCGGGACAGATTACGGTCCACCATCTTTAAGGAATGAGGACTATGATACCATAACGCAGACTTTTCAGGATGATGATCTAAAGGATAAGGCAGACGAGACCTCAAATGAGGGCAGTAAATCTGCCGCATCAGCCAAAAAAGAAGCCGGGAATTTCCTTAGTAAATTGGGAATGCAGGATCTGGTGGAACGAGGTGAATGTGAGTGCAGCTGGATAGGTTTTAATATTGACAGCGAAAAGGAAAATGACTATCAGACAGCAGCGTGGGGATATATTTATTCATACGCGACCGGCATAGACGGCATCACATTTAAGGATGGATTTGATATGGATACCTATTTGTCGGGGTATGAAGCAATTGATAGTGATATAGATGATGTTACACTGCCTGACAGTACACTTCTTACAGTCACTGATGATGGAATAATTGATGTGCAGATGGAATATCCGGTAAATGTAACACAGATCTATAAGGATGTGGAGCTTATTTCTCTGAAAAATATAGAGCAGATCATCAAGGCGGAGATTACGGAAAATCCTGATAAATATGATACCGCGGCGACATTCAATAAGCTGCAGCTTAGTTATTTGAAGATAAGAAGTGACAGTGAACAGGGAAAATACAGCTATGTTCCGGCGTGGGTACTGTCACGTATGGTAGACTCCAATGAGCAAAATGCTATCTTTGTAAACGCTATAGATGGAACGATCATAAGGATTGATGATCTCATATAAAATTTAGCTAATGGATCGGGTTCATATTTTGATGGAAAAGATGTGAAAAATATATGATTAACAGAAAGAAAAAATATATAAGTCGTTTGACACTTACCGCTGCGATTACCTCTATTTTGTTTTCAGGATGTGGGGCGGCACAAAAGGAGCTTGCACAGACGGACAGAGCTTCCTACGAGAAAATATCATACCAGACAGTTACGGTACAGAGCGGTTCACTCACACCGCAGACTACCATCAGTCTGAGCGCGCAGGGCTATACCAGGTTTTCCTATGGTGCGACAAACACGGAGCTTACGCTTGAAAAGGTAAATGTGGCAGTGGGTGATCATGTGAAAAAGGGCGATATACTGGTGGCTTTTAAATCCGGGGAGATACAGAAAAAGATTGAGGACTACAGCGGGCAGATCAGTCAGAATAAGCTTCTGGCAGAGCACTACAGGGCTATTATGAAAATCGATGATACTCAGGATTATTCAAGCGATATAGCCCAGCTTGATAAGGATACAGAGGTTGCGCAGCTTTATCTTGATGAGGCTAAGGAAAAACTGTCGAGATATCAGATCACGGCATCAGAGGATGGTACGATCACAGCAATGGACAATTCACTTTTGGCGGGAGTTTTTGAACCAGGCAGCAATCTTATAACAGAAATCAGCGGAAACGGCAATTACGAAGCTGACAGACCGGAAGGTTATGACTTTAATGTAGGTGATGTATACACGGCAACAGCATCTGATATAGAGTTTGAACTTAAGGTAAAAGAGGTGGACGATAAAAAACTTGTTTTTGAACCGGTATCGGATATGTCGGCAGTATCGGATGCACAGATATTTTCCATGGAAGTGACGCGCCCTGCTATAGAAAATGCTGTGTATGTGCAAAAGGACGCAGTACATGAGAAGGATGGCAGGTATTTTGTATACACACTGGATGAGAATGGATACAGACAGGCGGTATGGATAAGTGTCGGAGATCAGGTGGGAGACTACCGGATCATCACAGAAGGACTTAAAAGCGGGGATGAGGTGGTTTTGCAGTGAAGATCAGAAACATTTTATCAATAAAAAAACTGGCAGTACTGGGGATATGTGTATCGTTTGTGGCAGGCGGCTGTGGAAAAATGACAGAAAGCAGTATACCAGAGCTTGAAGAACCTGTAGCGTTAAATGAAGCCTACAGACCTGTGGAATACGGTACGATTGGCTCCATACAGGTGCTGATGGCTACCGCAGTTCCTAGGGATTACTGCAATTACTACAGTGCCAACGTAAACATTTCACAGATATATGTGGAGCCGGGAGATACAGTAAATGTAGGGGATGTGCTTGCAGTCTGTGATGTGGATGAGGCAAAAAAACAGTTGCAGCAATGTAATGATGCGCTGGCGCATGAGAATGAGACATATGAGATATCCGCTCAGATCTCGGATACGCAGATCAAATTATGGGAGAGTCAGGCTGCGGATACGGACGAATTTTCAACAGAACAGATTGAGAAAAAAGAGAGCACAGAAGAGGATTACAATACGCAGATTGCCACAGAACAGGAAAATGAACGGTACGATAAGCAGCTTCACGAATACCGAGTGCAAAAGATCAATGAACAGATGGCTTTATATCAGCAGATTGTTGATGATGGAACGCTTAAGGCAGCCCACAGCGGTCTTGTCACTTACACTAAGAAGCTGACAGATGGAAGGTCTGCTGCGGCATACGAGAATATAGTCATTGTCTCCGATACGGATGACCTTGTGCTGGATATAAAAGATACAGCCATAAATGAGTACAAATACAGCGATTATGACAAGAAATATGTGATAGTCGATGGCGAAAAATATGATGTCACCGAGTCTCAATATACATCAGAGGTTTTGGTACTTTCGAAGATAAACAACCGCTATCCGGATGTGTGCGTGGAAAGCAGGGAAAAGCCGTTTCTTACGGCAGGACAGATGTATCCGGTATATTTTGAAAAGACAAAAGCAAATCAGGCACTTGTCGTGGGAAAAGATTCCATCTATAAGGATGGCGATACCAGATATGTCTATGTGAAAAATGATGAGGGCGGCCGCGAGAAACGCATCATAACAACAGGTGAGTCTGATGAAAACTATACACAGGTCACAGAGGGCTTAAAAGAGGGGGAGCTGGTTTACTATAATTCTATAGATCAGGTTCCGACAAAGTATAGCAAATATACGGTAACAAGGTCTGACTTTGATATAGCAAACTACGGTGTGCGCTACAGCAGATCTGACGCAGGGACGATAACCGAAACCTGTGATTATGAAGGGCAGATTGTATCGGTCAATGTGAAGCAGGACGATACGGTAGAAAAGGGCATGCTGCTTTACGTGGTGGATACCGGAGAGGGCAAAGCTGCTATAACAGAGGCGAAAAATGCGATCGACTCGGAGAATGAATCCTATGCGCAGAAGATTGCTGATTACGATAAACAGATAAAAGATTTATCTGAAGGTGGTAGCAGCGCAGAAGAAAATAACCAGGAGGATGAAAAGCCGGATACAGCATATGAAGAGCAGCAGTTGAAATTGAACTTACAGCTGCTTGATCTGCAGAAAAAACTTGCCAATACAGACCACACCTATCAGCTTTCCCGGCTACAGTCAGCATATGACAGCATAAGCGCTGGAAATGACGGCAAAGGAAATATTTCAGTATATGCCAAAAATGACGGAAAAGTTTCAAAGGTGAGTGTCAAGGCAGGAGATAATGTGGAGGAAGGCTCAGATATCCTGCAGATAACCGGAAAATCCACGGACGTACTGCTGGTTCAGGTAAAGGATAGCAATAGCTATAAAGTATATAAGGACAATATAGCAGATGTGGGAGAGCGCGTATCACTTGAGCTGGACGGTACAACGATCTACGGAAGCTGTATCGGTTTTGCCGGTTACGGTAGTGTTGCTCAAAAGGGATATATAAATCAGGATGATAAAGGTGTGCATATTACCGGAATCACAGATTCGGGATATGGAAATGCAGCATTTTATATAAAACTTGACAATGGAATACCGGATGATCTGACCAGGGCATCCGCTGTAAAGTTTTCTTATGTTTCTTTTAAAAAGGTGGTAGTGGTACCGACTTCGATCATACACAAGCAGGTCAATCCGATGGACAAAGATGATATATCCTACTATGTGTGGAAAATTGATGGGGACAGCGTGGTAAAGCAGCCGGTAATATTGAGCGATTATACATCAGGCAGCAATACACTTGTGCTTTACGGTATTGATGAGGGCGATGAAATATGTTTGGCTTCGTAATTAATAAATTAAAAAACAGAAAATGGTTAAATTTGTGTCTGCTTATGGGAGTGGCTTTGTTTATAGCACTTTTTGTGTGCCACCCTATGTTTGAAAAGGGTGCGGGAAATCAGATACTCGACAGACTTTTTACGGATCATGCCACACAGCAGAATGAGTATCCAGCACAGATGAGCCGCGAGGGAACATATGCGGTGGCAGATTATCCTGATTCGCAGTCAGTGCTTGATAAGCTGTCAGGATACGAAAAGAAGTGGACTGAATATGTGGATATAAACAAGGTTTCCTCACAGCAGCTTATCACACTCTCAGGAGGACGCGCAGATACAGAGTTTGGAGGACTTAACCATTATTTTACAATAGGATATCTGCCGGGACTTTCGGAGTACGCGGATGTTGTAAAATCTCAGACTGACACAGCCACATTCGAATGCAGTATAAGCGAAAAGACAATGGATCACTACGGACTTGTAGCAGGTGAAAAAATCTATTTACATGTACCTGATGGCAGTGGGAAAAAGGAAATTTCTTTCGTCATATCACAGATCTGCCGTGAAAAAGATATAAACGATCCATATTGGGCCAAGACGCTTTCGGATATGGGCGATGTGATATTTGTTTCGCAGGATGTTTTTGACGAAATGATGCAGTATTACAGCGAGGACAATATCAGCTACAGTGATTTTCTCATGCTGGATTACAGGCAGATCAACACGGAAAATGCCTCACTTTATGACGGTTATATGGAGCAGTTTAAGGATGCTGACAAGCTCTACAATGACAACATCCGTGATACGCTGGAGCGCTTTTTTACACAGCAGAAGACGATAAAGCTGATGCTTTGGGCGTTGGAGCTGCCGTGTCTTGTGCTTTTGATTTTATTTATAAGAATGATATCTGCACAGATACTTTCGCTCGAGGAAAATGACATACTTGTTTTAAGAAGCCGCGGTGCGACAAAATTACAGGTATTTATTTTGTACTTGCAGCAGTCGGGAATAATAGCGTTTGCGGGCTGTGTACTTGGAATAGTACTCGGATATATAATGTGCCGGGCTGCCGCATCTACAGACGGATTTTTAAGATTTACGGCAAAGGATATAGGCACTTACAAATTTGTATGGCAGATGCTTGTCTATGCGGTGGCAGCGGCAGTTATCATGGTGCTGTTTATCACAGTTCCGGTGTGGAAAAAATCAAAGGATGCCATATCAGAGCGCAGCAGGGAACGAATATCAAAGAAAAAGCCTCTTTGGGAGAAATGCTTTATAGACATTATACTTTTGGCTCTGTCAGCATATCTGCTTTACAATTACAACAAGCAGAAGAGTACGCTTGCGATATCTGTTCTTGAGAACAGGAGCATAGATCCTGTCATGATACTGGACAATTCGCTTTTTATATTTGCAGCGGCACTTTTGTGCGTAAGACTTACCGGACTTATTATTCTGCTTGTGGACAGGCTCTTTAAAAAGCATTTTTCTCCGGCAATGTATGCATCATTTTTACAGCTGAAACGAACCAGATACAATCAGGGATTTCTGGCAGTATTTCTTATCATGACAGTGGCTGGCGGTATTTTTGACGCGAATATGGCGCGCACCATGAACAGCAATATGGAAAAACGGATCGTCTACAATGTGGGTTGTGATGCGATATACAACGAAGATTTCAGACTCAGGATACAGAAGAATAAAGATGGCTCTGTAAGCTGGATGTATGACGAGCCTGATTTCGGTAAATACGAGTCGCTCAAAAATGAGGGCATCTGTGACGGGGTCACGCGTGTGCTTGAGGACGAGCGGGTAGACATTTCCGCAGGCAGTGGTTCGATTTCGGATGCATATCTTATGGCGATAAACACAAAAGAATTCGGTGAGACTGCGAAATTGCAGAGTGACCAAAATGATGATATTAATGACGCGCACTGGTTCAATTACCTGAATGAGCTGGCAAAAGAGCCGGACGGAGTCATCATTTCCTCAAATCTGGCAAAAGATATGGGACTTAAAGTTGGTGACAGCTTAAATTACTCAAGGTATGTACCGGAGGCTGTCGATGATGATCAGATCTACGCATCCGAGAATGCAAAGGTATGTGCCATAGTAAAAGGTTTTCCGGGCTACGAGCGTTACACCTATGAGACAGATGCAGAAGGAAATGTGACCGAGCAGGAGAAATACCTGATCGTTGCAAATTATGCTACGGTTGTGGAAAAGTTCGGCATGACACCGTACAGTGTGTGGATGAACCTGTCAAAAGGAAAAACGGTGGATGATATATACAAAAATTTAACATCCGCGCAGCAGCTTATAGACGAGAATAAAAACTCAGCCACAGTGCAGATCACAAACGGTATGTTTACATTAAGTTTTATACTTTCACTGATAGTGTGCTCAGTAGGATTTTTGCTGTATTGGGTTATGACACTAAAACAGAGGGAGCTGCAGTTTGGTATATACCGCGCAATGGGAATGAGAATGAGAGAGGTAAAAGCAATGCTTTTAAACGAGCAGATATTTTTATCATTTCTGCCGCTTCTTGCGGGAGCAGGCATAGGTATAACTGCAACGGCGATGTTTGTAAGGCTCATATCGATCATATATCTGCCGCAGAAACACAATATCGGAGTAAATGTATATATTTATCAATCTGATATGCTGGAGCTTGCAGGAGTACTTTTCGTGGCTGTAGCCGTATGCTATGTGGTTATCAGCAGACTGCTTAAGAGTATGAAGATAGCACAGGCACTAAGGCTTGGAGAAGATAGTTAGCATGTAAAAAATGAGGTCGTGACATATGGAAAATGCGATAATTGCTCAAAATATAAAAAGATATTTCAAGGCGGGAGATGGTACAACAGTCCACGCACTTGACGGAGTATCCATGGAGATAAAAAAAGGAACACTTGCCATCTTAAAAGGGCGTTCCGGCTCTGGAAAGACCACACTTCTTAATATCCTTAGTGCGCTTGATATGCCGACAGAGGGAAGTGTGCAGTTTCTGGATAAAAACCTCGAGCAGATGACCGAGAAAGACCGGGAAATACTAAGGCGGTATGAGATGGGATTTGTATTCCAGTCTATAGCACTAATTCCCACGATGACGGCATATGAGAATGTGGAATTTGCCCTTAGACTTGCGAAAAATAAACGTCAGATACGGAAGAATTTGACTGATATGGATAATGACATTGGAGATGCAAAAACCGATGTGATAAATGAGAATACGCATGACAGAGTATCAGAGCTGCTCGAGCGTGTCGGACTCTCAAAGCGCATGAACCATATGCCGGAACAACTATCGGGAGGTGAGCAGCAGAGAGTTGCGATAGCGCGCGCTGTGGTTCATCGCCCGAAGGTGGTCTTTGCGGATGAGCCGACAGGAGCACTTGATACCGCTTCTGGATTTGAAGTCATGCGATTGTTCCGTGAGTTGATAGACGATGAGGACATCACAATAGTTATGACCACGCATGATCCGAACCTGATGGAGCTGGGAGATGAAGTGTTTGAGCTTAGTGACGGCATAGTAATTTAAATTAAAAGGGAGAAAACCAGATGATAAACTGCGATGGACTGGTAAAAATATATGAGACAGACGATAAAAAGGTGATGGCACTGGAGGGGCTTGACCTGACGGTGGAAACAGGGGAGATGCTTGCGGTAATAGGAAAATCCGGCAGCGGAAAATCCACCCTTTTAAATATGATAGGAGGACTGGAAACACCAACGGCGGGAGTGCTCACTATTGACGGAAAAGACATTTCCACATATTCAGAAGCTGAAATGGTGAGATACCGCAGGGGCAAGGTGGGCTTTGTGTGGCAGAAAAGTGCCAAAAATCTGTTCCCATACCTGACTGTGCTGCAGAATGTCGAGGCAGTGATGATGTTTGAAAATTCAGGTAATACCGATAATTTAAAACACGGAGAAATTATAAAAAAACGCAAGGATAATAATAAAAGCTATGCCCTTAAACTGTTAAATGCAGTGGGATTACAGGAGCATAAGGATAAGCTTCCGGCTCAGCTATCGGGAGGAGAGCAGCAGCGCGCAGCGATAGCGGTGGCACTGGCAAATAAGCCGGACATACTGCTTGCGGATGAGCCCACCGGAGCTGTGGATACAAGGACTGCTGATACAATCTATGAGCTGTTTCATAAGCTGAACAAAGAGCTTGGTATAACCATCATCATAGTCACACACGATATGGCACTTGCAGGCCGTGTAGACCGCACAGTGCTTATATCTGACGGAAAGGTAAGTACGGAGAAATTGAAGAAACACCCTGCAATGGAATATACGGTTTTGGACAAGGCGCACAGGATAAAACTCACCGATGAGATGCTTGAGGCAGCGGGGATAGAGTCTAATAAGGTCAGGGTTGATGTGCAGGATGGAAGGCTTGTGATATCGCGGATTTAAAGATATATTAATCAGCAACCATAGTCTTGAGATCCTTCTTAAAGTCTGTAATTCTATACTTTATAAAATTGAGTATGCCATCCTGATTAAGCTTATCCATAAATGCGTGAAATATCATTTATGTGCGAATTTATGTCATTTATGCAGATTTGATTGCAAATGAATTATAGATTGTATATTATTTATTATAGAGTAAGTTTAGAAAAGGAATACAGGATGATGTACAGAATTGGAATATGTGATGATGAAGAAGCATGTAGAATAAAAATATCGGAAAGTATAAGAAATATAGCTTTAAAAAATGATATAGAAGTTAAAATTATCCAGTATGAGTCAGGAATTCAGGTTATGGATTGTGAGAAACCGGATATATTGATACTAGACATAGAGATGGAACACATAGATGGTCTGAAAGTCCGTGATTTGTTGGAACAGACGGACAATGAGGTACTGATTATTTTCTGTACTAGCCATGATGAAATAATGAGTAAAGCATATGGGCGAAATGTTACAGATTTTATTAAGAAACCTGTGAGGGAAGAAGAAATTGAAAAGAAATTGCTTCATGCGATAAATATTATTAATAGAAGGGTAAAATGGATTTGTCTAAATACTATAAGTGGACTGACAAAGTTTAAAATTTCAGATATAGTGTATGGTATTGCACAGGGAAGGTACTTAAAGATATACATGTTAGATGGGAGCGAATATTTTATTACAGATAAAGGTGTATCACAGCTTTATGAAATGTTGAAGGATATGAATTTTGCCAGAATAAGCAGGAGTATTATAATTAATTTTGAAAATGTTAATACAATTGGAGATGAGATAATTATGACAGATGGGGTGAAGCTAAAGAGTAGTAGAAGAATGAAAAAACAAATACAAGAAGATTTTTTTAATTATATGTGTAAAGTGGCAAGGGTTGAAAGAGCAGATAGATGATTTTAGAATTAATATTATTTGAATGGCTGATATGTAAGCTGGAGATTGGTGATATCAAGTTAAAAAAATATTTTGCGTTTATGCTCATAATGTTAATGCAGTTAGGTGAAATTATTGTTATCTTTATTCGACCGGCACAAAGCATATGGTATACCATATTAGCGCTTCCGAGTGCTTTAATTGCTACAGGGATACTATTCAAAGAAAAGATGTGGCGTAAATTAGCAGTGTTTTTGTTTGCATATGGATATATTGATGTAATAGAATATCCGATTAAAATTATAGTTGGCAGCAATAATGATTTAATGGTATACATAATTACTATTATTATAATTTGTCTTATTGGCAAAATAATAAATCAATTCAAAAAAGTATCGTCCATGATAGCGCGTATTGATCCTATATATTTTATGGCTTCGTCCATGATAGAAATAATCAATATGGGAATAATTGTAATGACCGATGATATAATTTTACCTGGTCAGGATAGACTTAAAATTGTAATAAATGTATTAACAATGATTTCATTTGTTATGTTAGGAATATTTGGAATTGTTTTTATGTTTTTGGGTGCATATAAGAAGCAGCTTGAGATAGATAATAAGATAAAACAAAACTATCTGATTATTCAAAAAGAACATTATAGTCAATTGTATTCTCATATGCGAGAAATACGGAAAATAAAACATGATATGAATGCTCATATAAATATATTGTATAATCTGTTAGATACAGAACAATATGATGAAGCTGTTAAGTATATATATGACATCAAAATGCATTATGATATAGGTAAAAAATTGGAATCATATTATGATAACGGAATAATTGATGCAATTATCTATTACTTTAATCAAAAAAATCCATTAATTAAGTTTATTTGTATGGGAAATTTTAGTGGCAGGAATGAAATTTCTGATTTAACAATTTGTACAATACTTTCAAATTGTATTTCAAATGCAGTTGAAGCATGTAATAGATTACAGAAAAAAAAGAAAGAAATTATGATTAATATATCAAATGTGAGAAATTATGTGGTCATTATGATAGAGAATCCTATTGAATGGGAAGTTGATATATCTAAGTTGGGGAGATATACATCAAAGGATGATAGATTATCACATGGATATGGGGTAAGTAATATAATAGATGAAGTCAGGCTGTGTGAAGGAAATTATAATTTTTGCGCAGATGATGGAAAGTTTAGTGTAAGTATTGCAATAAAAAAATAAATACCATTCGTTACAAAAAAAGTACCGCTCATTCTTAAGGTGTTGAAAACAATTGGATAATCAAAGTTCTTTAGGGTTTGCCAATCTATTTTAGGGTTTGTCGATAGGG
>OCRP01001266.1_pt1 | contig 14325 bp, 24 predicted proteins | sample 1538871 | NCBI WGS metagenome assembly OCRP01 (sample SAMN04571731, study PRJEB22368) | human gut metagenome | biome: human gut; material: stool | host: Homo sapiens | place: Luxembourg | collected 2012-09-20 | reverse complement strand
TCTGTATATATGTAAGTGTTTCTCAAATAAATCACCTCAAAAGTAAAAAATAAAAGGGCAGAAATATCCTTGTAACTATAAGGTAACAGATTATAGCAAACCTCTTAAATAATGCAGTTCCTTTACAGCGGTGATAAAATATAGTGTAGGAGATGATAGTATGCTACACAATGAAGCTAGAAAATTAGTATTGGAAGCCTGGGATAAAACTCACAATGCCAGGGAAATTGCAAAATATTTTTCAGTAAATGAAAGCACCGTATACCGCCTTGTAGAAGAGCGTGCACGCACTAGCAGTTATGAGACCAGAACGCAGATGAGAGGCCGGAAAACAATTCTTACAGAAAAACAGCACCACGATATTCTGGAACTTGTGCAAGAACAACCGGATATCACAATGAAGGAGATTGTCGAAACGCTTCATTTACCTGTAGGCGATGAAGCCGTCAGGCGTTTTCTGATAAAACAAGGTTACACTTATAAGAAAAAGTCTTTGCATGCAAAAGAACAGGAGCGTCCCCGATGTGCAGAGAAAACGCAGTCAATGGATAGAAACTATATCTGGTGCAAATGCAGAACATCAAATATATCTCGATGAAAGCGGTATTAATACAAATCTCACAAGACACTATGCACATGCAGTACATGGGAAACGTGCCATGGATGCTACTCCGATCAACACGCCTGCCGGAACAACTGTTTTGTCATCCATCCGGCTTAACGGCAGTCTGGTATATACTACGTACCAAGGTGGAACAACTGCACAGCGATTTCGTGAATATATGGGGAAACAATTGATACCGAGCCTTGAGAAAGACGATGTTGTAATCATGGATAACATGCGTTCTCATCATGCCAAAATAGTGACGGAACTTTTAGACAAGGCAGGGATCTCCTATCTATATTTGCCACCATACAGTCCAGATTTGAACCCTATTGAAAATGTGGTCAAAAATGAAATCCTTTCTCAGAAAGAGGAAAGTCCATGTTGCTGCTGAACTACCTGAGGCTGTAAAAGAGGCCTTAAAAACAATAAGTATGAACGATTGCAAAGGGTGGTTCCGCGCATCTGGAATTTGCGTTAATTAAGAGGATAGCTATAATAGAAATGATAAAATTGAAAGATAGGAAAGGAGAAATGAAGGATCATGTGTGACGAGACAGTTATTAAATTTGGAAAATGGGCACTTAGTATATTGATTGTATTATATATCGGATTTTATGGAATCTATTTTGGTTTCTATCAATTGATAAATAATGTTGATGTCTCAATATATAATAGATATGCAACAGAAAATCAGTTTGATTGGCCAGTATACTTTAATGAGGATGTAGAAGAAAAAACAGGTATTGTTTCGGAAATAAATCAGATTGATGAAATAATAGAATTACCTCAAAGTTCGTCTAAACAGGCAATATATAAATGCATGTATGAGAATATTGATAAAGTTGTCAATATAATGAATGAGAATGAAAATTATGTATATTACTTGGAGAAAAATAATACATCTATAGAAAATGCTACGAAGTACATACAGAAAATGGCATTCATGGATGATAAAATTTTGCAGATGGATATATATCTAGTGTTTTTATTAATGTGTGTTATTACGGTTGGGGTATTTAAGTATAGAAAAACATTTTATGTCATAGCCGGTATCACATATTTATTAGTAATGGCATCTATTTTTTCAGGTGGTTTATCAGATTATCTTGTTACGAATGCCATAAATATTTTGGCAAAAATGCAGTCAAGTATTTTTACATATCAAAATATGGAAGAGGCAAAAGTTTATTATATAGATGCTTTTAAAGAAAGCATGATGACATTTATTATTTTTGATACAGTTATGCAGATTCTGGGTGACAAAAAGGATGAGAAAAAGCAGTATCAGATTAGATATGCATATAATTCCATAAATATACAGATTGATTATTTTGAAGAACAAGAAAAAAATGAATATAAGTTTATAGGAAAAATGAATTTTATGGCAAACTATATATTAAAAGACTGTAATCGCAAAATAAAGAAATTTAAAAAGCTAAAAAGAAAGCAAAAGAAACATAATAAAATATTTGATCAATATGTGTATCAATTATCTTGTTGGGAGAACTTAAAAGATAGCATTGATTTATTAATAAGTAATAAAAATGCTTATAGTATAGAGGAATATTTAGAAATGTTGAAGAGGGCAAGGGACAGTATGGCACAATGCCATTTATTGTAATTTTGGAAAATAATTTAGGATAAAGCGTAGCCCGAGGATGATCAGGGCAATCTGCATGGTACTGCCCATCGCTCTTTCAGGTAGAAAACTTGCAACAAAACTACCGATGACTGTTACGATCAAAACGCTAATCATCATGGGTAAACTGTTTTTGACGTCCAGATTTCCGCTCTTTTTGTAGGTGTAAGCACTGACAGCGCTGGCCAGTACATCGCTAATCAGACCTATTCCGACTGCTTCATATGCTGGGACACCTAAGAAAGAAGCCAGCATAGGCCCAATAACTGCAGCTGCACTCATACCAGTAAATCCGGTTCCGATGCCTGCTCCGGCTCCAGCAAGAAAACATATTATGAAACAGTTACCTTTGTTTTGTCGCATGAAAAATCAAAAAAGGATTAAGAGGGATGTAGCAATGAAGGATGATCAGAGAATTGCATTGACAAAGAGGCTTTTGCGTGAGGGACTTTTACGTTTGCTCAGCAAAACTGATCTAAATAAAATATCAGTAACTCAATTGTGTATAGAGTCCGGTATCAATAGAGCGACCTTTTATCGTCATTATGATTAAGTATGAAATATTTCAGGAAGTTGCAGCATTTGCGGAAAAAGCTGCATTTAAGGGTGACACGAGGAAATGGCTGGAACTTGCATGTTGCTACTTTTACGAGCATTCTGATATATTAAAAATTCTTTTTCGGTACAGGACAGATGATGATTTTGTATTGTTTTTAAATGAGAGATTTAATGAGCAGTATCCGAATCTGATAAATAAAGGATATTTTACTGATGTTGATGATGATACGATGAGACTTGGTACTTTTTATCATGCAGGTGGTATTTATTATATCCTAAGACAGTGGATTACAGAGCCAATCAATAAAACACCACAGGAAGTAGCCGTACTGATGTACCATTTTCTCAATGTGGATTAACTTGATAACTAACAGGAGATGTTTTATGTTAAAAAGAAAAGTGACGCATTACATAAAAAATGGGTAGATTCAAAAAACAAAAAATGTCTTGTAATTCAGGGAGCCAGACAAACAGGAAAAACATATATAGTTGAAAGATTTGCAGAAGAGAACTATGAAGAAATTGTTGAAATTAATTTTAAACAGATACCTTCTGCGATGGATATTTTTTTCGGTGATCTAAAAGTAGATGATATGGTTATGGCTATGTCCGTATTTGATAACGGAAAGTGCAAAAGCATTAGATAAAATATTGCAGACCATGAGAGCGTGGGGAAACTGATATTTATAACTTTGAATTTGGAGGTTATCGGAAATGACTGAAAGAGAAAAAATGCTAAGTGGAGAGTTGTACGATCCAACGGATAAAGAATTAGAGCAATTACGCGTGAATGCACGTAAATTAGCAAGAAAATACAATTCGACAGATGAAGATGATCAAGAAAAACAAGCACAGATATTGAGGGAATTATTGCCAGCAACAGAGGAACTCCCCTATTTACAGGCGCCTGTTTATTTTGATTACGGATGTAATACGTTCTTTGGAAGATTCAGCTCTGCTAATTTTAACTTTACATGTTTAGATGTATGTGAAATACATATAGGCGATAATGTGATGATTGGTCCAAATGTTACATTGGCAACTCCTATGCATCCATTATTACCTGAAGAACGCAATATTAGGAAAAGAGAAGATGGAAGTTTTTATAATCTTGAATATGCGAAGCCAATAACTATAAAGGATAATTGCTGGCTGGCATCCAATGTGGTTGTTTGCGGTGGTGTCACCATAGGAGAAGGGTGTGTAATTGGTGCAGGGAGTGTTGTAACAAAAGATATTCCGCCGTATAGTTTGGCAGTTGGAAATCCATGCCGGGTCATTCGAAAAATAACTGAGAAAGATCATATGCCAGATGGAATTGAAAAGAATTAAAAATTTGCATTGATGATAAGCAGTTCATCTGAATAAAGAAAATAAAATGATCACAATTAATAACGCCGATGCAGGATTTTTATAATCCTATATCGGCGTTTGTTGGTTACAAGAGAATGTATTTTACACTTATTTTCCAAATGTATTGCTGGATTTAGCAGCAGCTTTAGCTGCCATGGTGTTAGTGGACTCAAACAAGGAAGTTGTCGGTGCGACCGGACACATCAGTACCCGTCCTGTTCCACGATAAACATTTACCAGACCCTCTCCGCTAACTGCAGATCCGACAAGTGTTTTTGTAGATCTTTCTACGGTAAATTCAAGATTTGATGACCAACATACAGCAAGGTTTCCATCAATTTTCAGTTCATCATTTTCCAATATGACTTCAATCAATTCATCTTCGGGAACATTAGACTCCAGTGCAGCTACACCATTTCCCTGCAAACTCAGATTAAACAGACCTTCGCTACCTAATACTGCTGATGAAAGGTTCTTTCTGGCTACAACTTTACTTTTTACATTTGCATCACAAGCCAGGAACATGCCATCTTCAATTGTCATTCCGGCTGGTCCCCATTTGCCAATGTCTGCAAGGATAATATATTTGTATGTCGGTTCTAATACCAGACAGCCTTCACCAACATATTCCGGTTTAACTGCGGTTTCTTTTGTAACCGCACCCTTGAATGCCTTTCCAAGGAAATCTCCGATACCTTTTACACCAGATGTGGCTTGTACATTACCACCCATCCATTGCATGGCACCAGCCTGGATAACAGCTGAATGGTCTTTATCAATATCAATAACAACCTGTCTTCTTCTGACATGCATTTTACTCATGAAATACTCATTCATTGCATTCATAGGTGAAACGCTGGCATCCTGCACATATTCAAGCACATGGAAGTTTTCGATACTTTTCGCATATTTTCTGTTTTCATTTTGCAAGTTTTCAATTCGCATAGCATAATCTCCCTTTTAATAATAATTTATGATGTTGCTCGGATATGCTTATTATAAAAGAGGCAGCATAGATAGGAAACAATTCGTGCAGAGAAATATAAAGACAGAATTCTCAAAATTCGAGAAATATAAAGATGCAATTCTTCATGGTGGATGTGTATTATGAAAAATAAATTTGTTATAGTGACAATATCAACAAAAAACAGAATATAAATGGGGTGATCAGATGGAAGCGGCACAGAGAATTCGATTAATCCGGATAATAGAAAAGATGGAGAAAAATCCGGCATTCAGTAATAAGCTTGGTATAAAAAACACATCTGAATATTTATCAGAAAAAGAACAGAAAAAATGAAAGATACATGTTAGAATGAGTTTCAGAAGGCCTTTAATCAGCGTTTAATCTGCCATAGGGCCAAATTATCTCCGCCATAGAACCAGTTGGTTGTCGGGATTTTCGCACAGCCATTTATTGTAAGATGATAACATCAAAAAAGAAGAAAAATCCAAGGAGGACTGGCAGATGAAAGGTTATAACACAAGCAACGGATATATGGGATATATAGAAGGCAAATACATTTTATTTGCCAGTGAACAGGAATATTTCGAGTTTATGGAAGATTAAGAGGAGGAAGGACAATGAGTAAGATTTATTTTACACTGACAGGAACAAAACATTATTTTGGAAACGAATTTCTGAAAAAGGGAACGAAGATCCGGTTAAAAAAAGAACCAGACAATGAGTATGACAAGGAAGTAATTAAAGTAACTTACGCAGGCCTGGGAAAAATCGGGTATGTAGCAAACAGTTCTTATACCGTGCTCGGTGATTCCATGAGCGCTGGACGTTTGTATGACAAGATCGGAAAGAAGGCAAAAGCAAAAGTGGTGCTGGTTACAGATCACGGAACAATCTGCAGCATCAGCAAGAAGAGCCTTCTGGAGAATCAGAAGAAGATTAAGAAATCTGAAACAGAAATTGAAGAATAAAGAAATCTGAGGGAGGAAAAATCATGTTTGGATGTGATAAGATGTTTGATTTTAACAGAGACGGGAAATTGGATAGTTGGGAACGTGCTGCACAGTTTCAGTTCATGGACGAAATGATGAAGGATGATGAAAAAAGTAAGGTTATGAGATAGAGGTGTTGACATGGCAGATATTAAATATGACATTGTGGAAGAAGTAGGAGTTCTTTCTGAAAATAATAAAGGATGGAGAAAAGAGCTTAATAGGATTTCTTGGAATGGCGCAGCGCCGAAATATGATATCAGGGATTGGGCTCCAGGATATGAAAAGATGGGTAAGGGAGTTACGCTCACAGAAGAGGAGGCCGCAAAACTGAAAGAATTATTATAATAGATTGGAGCGGATATAGTGACAGATGATTTATATAAACTTCTGAAAAACAAACAAATTATAGCTATACTAGATGGCGATACGAAATTTTCAGTGTACTCGTTTCGGGATAATAACAAAGAAATTCAAATAAGTATGCCATATTTAAGTGGTCCGATTTTGTGTAAAATATGTACTCGGTTTGGTCTTCCAATGGAATATGTTTGGAATGGTGTGAATCTTAGTAGATGGGAATATTTAGATAAACTCATGGAGCATTGCCATAAGAACGGTAGATTTTCGGATTTATTAGCTTATTTGTTTTCAAAACAACAGTTTACTGATATGTTATCAGGGCACTCTGCGGAAGCGATAGAGGATGCTTATGAGACAATTACTGAAGAAATAATTCAGCAGATCAACGGACTTCTTTATTTTGGTGGAAATGAGCTGATGATCGTCGGGACACGATTTGTTCTTAGAAAAATTGGAAGTAAAGTTGAAGTTGAGGCCCCGAAAATAAAAGTAATCGATAGAGAATATATTAAGAGTATCACTAATCGAGCATTGAATGATGTAGATCAAGAAAATTATGACAGTGCTATTACGAAATCCAGAACTTTATTGGAAGAAACTTTCTGTTATGTAATCGAGAAGAAGGGAGAAGCACCAAAAACTTCTGGTCAGATATCTGATTTATATAAACAAGTTAAAACCTTATATGATATGCATGTAGATGTAAATACTGATAGAAGAATAAAGATGTTGTTGTCTGGTCTTGAGAAAATTATTTCTGCGATTTCTGAAATGAGAAATAAGGACAGCGATGCGCATGGAGTCGGAGCCAACAGAATAGCTATAGAGGACTTTCATGCAAGGCTATTTGTAAATTCGGCCGTAACAATGGCAGATTTTATCCTATCGGTACAAGAAAAAGCTCTAAAATAAAATTCAGCGACTTTAGGATCATACTCCTGGAGTCGCTGAATTTTGATTTTATATGAAATAATGTTACCAGAGAGAGTTCATATTTTTTTATGTGGATTCCCAAAGTACAATAGAGTTTGCACTACGGGAAGCAGGAAGATCAATTAGTCGTTGATTTGCGCTACCATAAAAGTGATTTCCTGATATATGCTGTTCTTTAATATATGAACCGTCTTTTAGAACATTAATTAAATGAAGAAGTCCATTTGTAATGACAGAGTAGCGGGCTTTTGAAAGGAGTTCTTCATAAGTGAATCCGGTGAAAAGCCAGACACTTTTCTGAGGATAAAAATATTTCACATCTCGCAGGAAAAAGAGTAGTTCTAATTGATTGTCCCATTCAAAAGGCTCTCCCCCTAGAATAGATAGACCTGAAATATAATCTGGAGAGAGACTTTCCAGAAGTATTTCTTTGGTCAATTCAGTAAAGTTATCTCCGTTGTTAAAATCCCAAGTTTCCGGATTAAAACATCCAGGGCAATGTCTAGTGCATCCGGAAACAAATAGACTGGTACGCAGTCCGGGCCCATTAGAATGATCTCTGTACTTGATATTGCAGTATTTCACAGATGAAGGACTCTTTCGTTTATTTCTTGAGTACGGCCCTGGTTCCAGTACTGACTGCCTATGTAGCCGCAGGTTCTGCGTACCACGTTCATAGTATTCTGATCACAGTTATGGCAATATGGACATTCCCATACCAATTTATCGTCATCATCTATAAGAGTGATTTCGTCTTCAAATCCACATTTTTGGCAGTAATCACTGCGAGTATTCATTTCTGCATACATGATATTTTCGTAGATAAACTGGATCACAGATATAACCGCAGGAATATTGTGTTGCATGTTAGGAATCTCAATGTAGCTGATAGCCCCACCTTTGCTTAATGCCTGGAATTCCGATTCAAAGCTAAGCTTACTGAAGGCATCGATTTCCTCGGTGACACGTACATGGTAACTGTTGGTGATGTAATTCTTGTCAGTCACACCAGGTATAATGCCGAAACGCTTTTGCAAGCATTGGGCGAACTTGTATGTGGTGCTTTCCAGTGGAGTGCCGTAGATGCTGAAGCCAATATTTGTATTTTTTGCCCACTGATCACATTTGGTATTCATGTAACGCATGATCTCTAAAGCAAATTCTTTGCCGTCAGGAGCGGTGTGTGATTCACCAGTCATGTAATAAACACATTCCGCGAGACCGGCATAACCAAGGGAGATAGTAGAATAACCACCGTAAAGAAGCTTGTCGATTACTTCACCCTTCTTAAGTCTGGCCAAGGCTCCGTACTGCCAAAGGATAGGAGCGGCATCAGACTGAGTGCCTTTTAATCTGTTGTGCCTACATATAAGGGTTTCGTAGCAAAGTTCTAAGCGTTCGTCCATGAGTTCCCAGAATTTATGAATATTCTTGCTGGAAGAGAGCGCAACATCTACGAGGTTGAGTGTCACAACTCCCTGATTGAAGCGCCCGTAGAATTTGTAATTGCCATCTTCGTCTTTCCAAGGGGAGAGAGCAGAGCGGCAGCCCATAACAGGGAAACAGTTGCCCTCTTTTAGAAGCTTCATTTTTTACTTCGAGGATACGCTGCTTTAAAGTTTCTTCAATGATCATTGCAAGGTCATGTTTTTCATGGGGCGTTTTTGCCTCACCCAGGTACATAAAGACAGAGAGAAACGGTGCCTGACCATTGGTGGTCATAAGGGTGATGACTTGATCCATATTGTTTTAAATGTGGTGCTGCTGTTGTGAAGTGTAGCTTTAACGAAGATCCAGATGCACCTTCACTTGAAGAATGCTTTGAAAGATATTTAAGAAATATATTCTAGCATCATATAATCATATTTTGACCGACGAAGTCACTCTAAAATGAGTGAGGTGTTGTCTTAGGATGAACCTGGGCGGCATCTCTTTTTCTTGAATTGGTAGATAAAAGAGAGTAAAATAATATTAGCGCATTTGACGGGGAGTTTTGGGGCGTTTGCCTACTATTATTCTAAGGAGGTATTTGCCATGAAGGTAAATCCTAGAACCGTCAAATTTGTCCTTGATCTTGTTGCAGCTTGTGCTGTAGCAGCAGCTGGCGTTGTAGCCAAGTACTACATCGATGCGCCACAGCCTCAGGGCATGTAACGCACGGGGTGCATGGTCTGAACGGATCATGCACCTTTGTTTTAGGAGGTTTTTTGTGGAAAGCTTAGATTATAAAAGAATCTTTGAAAAGTCACTTCAGACTATAAGAGAAATAAGGAATCCTCATGCAAAAAGAGCAGAAGAGAATGACTTATCATGGAATATTGTTCTTCAGCAGGATATGTTCTCTTTTGGAGGGGATAAGCTTAAGAAATGTAGTGATATAGCAGAGGTTGCCAGGAAAGTTTCCAATTCTTGCTTAATGAATATTTTGTATTTGCTTCAGAAGGAAAAAGATATATTTAATCTAATAGATTGTGAAGGCCTTAAGAAGCAAGATAAAAAGTTAAGATTTGCGTTAAAGGATAAGAAGGAAGGAACTGTTTACTTCATCAAAGATATTGAGGAATGCACTTTTTGGAAGGTTAAAGATCGGGAGCCTGAATATATCACTGAGTACTTGAGATCAAGAGGATCCAGTGATTGTAAGTACATATACTTCATGTTTGATTTTGCATATCTTCAGATTATAGGACACGACAATAATGAGGCGGATCCAGGAAGAGGATATAATGCATATTCCTTCAAGTGGTTTTTCACAAAGTATTTTGGTGAGGCCGAATACGAGATATTTGCTAGATGTCTAAAGCAATATATAGAAGATGTCAACGATGCATTGGGATATATTACAGTAAAGTCTCTGACTCCAAACACAATGATAAATTTCAGACGTGTAATGGAGCGTAAACTGGAACAGTTTGATTATGCAGTGCTGACTGATAACAAAGTTAAGGAGTTCGAACTGGACGAGACGGAATTTCAAAAAATATCTGATCAGTTTATTGGTGAAAAAAAGTATTTGCTTTTGTTAGGAAATCATAGTTTTTCAGAAAGCATAATTACAGCAGAATGGCTTTATAATTCCATGAAAAGGGCTAAAGCGGTTGATTTGACAATCATAGGAATGGGTTACTGTAAAGCCATAGAGCAGTTGCTGTATGAGTTGATATGCCTGAGAAAGAACGAGTTAAAGGATGTGGCTTTTAATGAAGATGATTCGTCATGGTTTACGATAGGTACCATGGCGATGATTTATAAATCAAACTTAGACGTGTTTCTGCGTTCCGATTTGAAGTGGCGAGCAAAGAAGTACATTCGAGAATCTGTATTTGGATTTAAGGATATTCGAAATGGTTGCATATTAAAGGACTTGCAGAAGGTTTGCAAATAGGATCTGTACATAGAATATCCGTTGAGCAATACTATTTAGAGATGCTTTTACAGTATGATTCTGCATTTAAACCGGAAAATAATATTGTTTCTGAAATGCAGGTATGTCAGGATTATGTGGATTACATTTATTCTGACCAATTTAAGAATGATTTTGAACGTGCATATAACGATATTCTGGAAAGGCGTAATGGATTAGTAGATATTCTGATTCAACTGCAGGAGGCGATGAATCAGGAAAAGAAAACCATTTCCTGGACCGAGGGGAGCAGATTTACAATCCAGATGAAATATAGTGTAGATGCGTTGAATAATCTGGTAAGAAAAAAAAGAACAAGATTTTGCATCTGCCCAAGATAAAATTACAAAAGCAGAAGAAAGTAGGACATTTCTGGAAGATCGACTTTCGGCTTCAGAACAGTTTGCAAAGAGCATTGTACATGAATCTTTGTCAAGAGTTAATACCAAGATTGGTGAATACGTATTGGAAAAACAGCAGGAGATTGAAGAACTTAATAAGAAAATTCAGGAGTTACTGGGGGTAGAGTAGAAAATATTGGAGGTGCCTAAATGGACTGGACAAAATTTAATTCTTATGAAACAGTCCAAAGATTTGTAGGAAGCCCTGAAATTAATGCTAAGAGATATCAAAGTATTCTAGCTGTACAAAACAGTCTTTTGAAATTGATCGATATGTATAATGATCTACTTCGAATACCATTTCCTGAGGTAGAGGCATCTCACATGGATCTTATTAAAAGTGATTTACAAATAATTAAAGAATGGCAGACTTCGATCAGTAAAATCCTTTTATTTGTCAAAGACGGTGAATCTGACAATGGTTATTTTCGAGACAATGATTTCGAGCTGAAATACTTAGGAAAGACGTTTAAAGATTCCTCAATGTATTATCACCATTATTTTCACTATAGTGATTTTGAACGTGTACAAAAACGCTTTTATGATGCGGTCCATGATTGTGAAACAATGTTTGGAAATTACATCGATAATAAGATGATTTTTGTCGGAAATCCTGGAACTGGGAAGACTGTAGGGGCGGTCTCCGAAATACAGGGTATGTTTGATGAGAGAACACACTTACCAATCTTAGTTAGAGCAAAAGACTTTAGATAGCGGTGCATTTGAAAAAGTGAATCCTGTGAAAGAAAACTGGGTTAATGGTTATTTTGGGATTCAAGGATTTAACTTCTGCTGTGTAGGAAACTATGATTCTGCACGAGTAGAGTTGTATTTTGGTAAAGCCGAAAGCTCTGATAATAAAAAGGGCTTTGATCTTGTGTCTGCACACAAATCTGAGATTGAGGAAGCATTAGGAATCAATCTTACATGGGATCGAGGAGATGATAAGAAATCTTCTAAGATTTTCTATAAGATTGATGGTGTTGGAATCGATAAGGAAGATGACTGGCAAACAATTGCAAGATTCCATGCAAAGTGGACAGTAAAATTTTATGAAGTGATAGTGAAACCATATTTGCTGCCGGAATACGTGGGTAAATAATTCTTTGGTAGGAGAACGGAGGTCAGCATGGCAAATTACAATGAAATACATGAATTTGCTGAGAAGTGGATCGACAAATACAGAGATCAAAAAATCAATTATATAGAGCTTGTGGATCACTACTTTGCTGACGATTGTGGGCGACTTGGATTTGAAATGGATTGTGGGAAAGCCTTTACGTTTTGTGGGAGCACAAGATTTAAAGAGCAATTCATGGAGGCTCAGAAAAGATTGACATTGGAAGGAAATATTGTGATATCCGTAGGGTTATTTGACCGTTCTGGTGACCCTGAGGTTTGGGAAAACATGGATGTTCGACTGGAAAAAGTAATCCGACATGTGATCCAGTACTGGAATTCACAGCGTATGGATACCTTATATACCTGGCAGGGAGTAAATAGTGCTGTTTTGTCGGATAATCTGACAAGTCAGATTTCCAGACTTGCGGAGGCAGAGTGCGCGAAGCAGAATGCCGAGGAAGAAATCAATCAGGTGCATGAGGCTTTTGATGAAGATATTAAGAGTCTGCAGAAGAAACTGGAAGAACTATCCCGGGCAAATGAAGCACTGCAGATGGAAAACTTTGGACTTCGTGCAAAGCTGAATGCATCTGATGCGATGCCAATTATATATCAGGGAGATGAATAAGACTTTTATCCTGACGAAGTAAAAGATATGGTTCTTGGAGTTTTGGTCGATGCTCTTAATAATACAGAAAAGGGAACTCGACTTTATGATATTCTGGAGGATATACTGCAGAATAATCCATATCAACACTTGAGTGATGAAAGAAAACAGAGAGTTAAAAGCCTGTTTAAGGGGTATAAGACATTAACCGGTGCAATGAAGCAGGAACTTATGAGTCTGGGGTTCCAGATTACAGACGATGGAAAGCATTATAAAATCACTTATAAAGGCGATCCACGTTATATGGTTACTGTCGGAAAGACTCCAAGTGATAATCGGTCGGGTAGTAACAATGCAGGTATGATTAATAAGATAATGCTATAGAAATTAGCGGTGGTTTAATGGCAACCATGAATCAGAAGCTGCTGATAAGAAACAGAGATATTGTTAAGAAAGCAGGAGCGAAGGCTATCGAAGATGCTGTAAAAGTAATAAAAAAAATAGAAATTTGAAAATCAAGATAGTGCACTTGGAAAGAGAGTACAGGAGAAAGTAAATGGTAAAGCAAATCGTAAGAGACATTTTCTTTTTAGGTCAGCCATCCGAACCAGCCACGAAAGCTGACATCCAGGTTGGAAAGGATCTGCAAGATACGCTGCAGGCGAACAGAGAACGTTGTGTTGGTATGGCGGCGAACATGATTGGTGTAAAGAAGAATATCATCATTGTGAATATGGGATTCATAAATGTTGTGATGTTCAATCCGGTGATTGTTTCAAAACATGACATGTATGAGACAGAAGAAGGCTGTCTGTCCCTGGACGGTGTTCGTAAGACGACCAGATACCAGGAAATTGAAGTAGAGTATTATGACTTTAACTGGAAGAAAAAGCGCCAGAAATTGTCAGGATGGACAGCACAGATTTGCCAGCATGAAATTGATCATTTGTCTGGAAAGATTATTTAACCGCATGCGGATTGCGAATATTCGCTTGACTCAAAGCGGATTGTGAGGTGACGGATATGCTGAAAAACGTACTGATTGTGGTAGATGATATAGAAAAATCCATAGAGTTTTATAAGGACTTATTTGGACTGCAAGTGATTCTTAAGAATGAAGGTAATGTAATCTTATCGGAGGGACTCGTTTTGCAGGACGCCGACGTATGGGGGAAAACACTAGATGAGATTTCCACTCCATTCAATAACAGGATGGAACTGTATTTCGAGGATTTTGACATAGATGGATTGCTTGCAAAATATGAATCTGGTAAGTATTTCGTCCGATATGCCACTGAACTAACAGAAATTGCAGGTGGCCAGAAACTTGTAAGACTGTATGATCCGAGTGGTAATCTCATCGAGGTTCGCACTCCATTCAGG
>OCRP01001259.1_pt1 | contig 14386 bp, 10 predicted proteins | sample 1538871 | NCBI WGS metagenome assembly OCRP01 (sample SAMN04571731, study PRJEB22368) | human gut metagenome | biome: human gut; material: stool | host: Homo sapiens | place: Luxembourg | collected 2012-09-20 | reverse complement strand
AGCTGCGATCGTCTTCTCATCATCCCAGCCGGATTTTGTCTTGTCATCGCTGATGATGTATCCGCCGTTATCATAGATCAGGTTGTAGTATCCGGCCTGGTTGTTATCATTTCTCATTCCGAGACCGTACTGGGAACCATCATCCTTAGTAAGCTTCTTAGCTGCCTCTGTAACATCATCCCATGTCCAGTCAGCTGTCGGATAATCAAGTCCTGCCTCGTCAAATAATGTCTTGTTGTACCAGAGAGCGATTGTATCTATATCCTTCGGTACTGCATAATATTTATCATCGTATGTATACAGTCCCCAGATATCCTCCGGATAGTTCTCCGGATCGATCAGATCGCTGTCTTTGATCTTATCGGTCAGATCAAGAAGCATATCGTTGGACATGTATCTCTGACTCTCGTTGGAGTGCATCCAGAATACGTCCGGAAGGGAACCACCCTGTGCACCGGCCTCGAGCATTGTCCAGTACTCATCCCATTTAACAACGGAGATCTCTGTCTTGATTCCTGTCTTCTCTGTGAAGTCTGCGAGAATTTCTTTGATTCCCGGCTCCTGGTTGGTGTCCCAGATGGATACGGAAAGTGTAACATCGTCACCTTTTGCATATACCGGAACTGCTGTCATTACCATGGCACCTGCTAACAATAATGCTGCTACTCTTTTGAAATTCATAACTTCTTCCTCCTTTTAAATCTTTCTTATTTTCCCTCTTTCTTTTGGTCAGTTTTTATATTTTTTCACGTCCCTGACCGTTGATATTATTATAATTGCACATGGAAAAATGATAAATGGATTATTGTCATTTCAACATGGAAAAATGTTACTTTTTATTCATTTTATCCATTTTTTGTTCATACTTAGTTAATTATTCGTCATTTTTACATGTTTTCTTTCATTTATTACATATATTTTCATATTTTTCACTATTTATGAGCATATTTTGGCACCCATTTATTTCCTTGTAGCAAAACCAACATTTTTACATATCTGTTTTTGTATGTTTTTACTAACTCAGCACATGTATAAATGTCATTTTCCAAAAAACACAATTTTCCTTTCCTAACATAATTCCATGCGTGCCATCATTTTCACATGTGCACGCAAAGTTCCATGTTTTTTTATACAGTCCCATAAACCGTGCTGATACTTATCTGCGTCCCCTCTCTTTACACACAATCAAAAACTATGCTAAGATTAGCTGTATCGGACTTTTCCCATATGGTCTGTTTTCATTTCTACATTTCTATATAAGGAGGTATTTCGTTATGAATCTTTTAAATGAAGATAATGTCGTCCATGTATTTCTCAACAAGCTGGGTGACATCGTGATCGCCAATCTTCTTTTTATTCTCTGCTGCATCCCCGTGATCACCATTGGGCCGTCACTAACTGCCCTTTATCACTGCATGATGCGTACAGTAAAAGGGAATAACAACGGCACAACGAAAACATTTTTCAGAGCTTTTAAGGAAAACTTCAAACAGTCACTGATCATATGGCTGCTGATCCTTGCTGCCGGAACCATGATCATCCTGAATATCCGCTTTCTGCTCCATGCAGAAGGAAGCGCTGCACATATGCTGTTTTATCTTTCTGTGGGGGTTCTGACTTTGCTGATAATTTTTACTTTATACATATTCCCGGTAATCGCAACCTTTGCCAATACACTGGGGGCACTTTGCAGAAATGCATTTCTGCTGGCATTTATGCATTTCCCCACAACGATCGCCATTGCGGTGATCACGATCTTTCCATTGTATATGACATATCTCGATGCAAAGCTGCAGCCACTTTACGCATGCTGCTGGTTTTTCTTTGGATTTGGACTTGTAGCTTTTATAAATTCGATGCTGTTGTATCGATTTTTTAAAAAGCTGCTTCCTCCGGAGGAGGATATTTCGCTTTTGTGATGAAAAGCTTGGGAAAATTGTTATTTATTTAGATATAGTATTTTTAGATATAGTATTTTCGCTTTTCAAAGCGGAGGAAATCTGCGAGGGGGAAAGCACTCAGAGTTGCGAAGCCCGTTTTTCCCCCTCGCGCTCCCCCTTTCCGGGCACGCTATATTGTCGTACACTGTGGGAATGTGTTAGTGTATTGGCACGGCGATGTATTCTACGGTATTGATGATGCTGCGCTATGCCGATGAGGATGCCGATGTATTCTACGGTATTGATAATGCTGCGCTATGCCGATGAGGATGCCGATGTATTCTACAATATCAATATCACATCTCGCCCCAGCGCCAATACATTACCACAACAACTCACCTCCAAGTCGACAGCGAAGCGCCTCGACCCATTCTTCCCCGGCAGGCCACAGGGAAACTCAGCCTTTCGTCCCAGTCATCCAGCGCAGCGCTGATGACCCATCCAACTCCCGGGAAACCACCTCACTTCCCACTCTGAACCAAATTCCCACTCCGTCTACTCATTTTCCTATCTGCTCTCTCCTTACTTGTAATCCCTCCGATAATCCAGAATTTTTACAGGAGGAATCAGATGCTATCTGCTCCCTCCTCACCTGTAATCCCTCCCGCCATCGCCACTCTAGCCCTGAAAAGCCAGCCCGTGAGGCGTGTGCTGTCTGTCACCGGACTCTGCAGGAGGGGAGCTGCTTCTTAGGCGGCGGAAATCTGCGTTGCTTCAAAAATTCTCGCTGTCTGAGCGGCTTCAGACGCGAGTTCGAGAATTTTTGAAGCGGTTTTAGCAGAATTCCGGCGCCTTAGAAGCCAGCCCCCGACGAAGCCCCGGTGACAGACAGCACACGCCTCACGGGCGTCCCCTTTCCCCCTTTCCCATTGCCCTCCCCACCCCAATATTGTATAATCATCTCATACAACATCCACCCCATTTTGTAACCCAAAATTACATTTAGTTTTTGCTGCATAACAAAAAACAGGAGGCCCAACCAAATGAAAAAAGAACCCAACCCACAGCACACCCTCTCCGTCTACTTCTGCGGCCAGGAAGACTGCGGTCCGAACCACTCCTTCGGCCCGGCCATGCGCCCACACTACCTTCTCCACGTGATCTTCCACGGCAAAGGCATCTACCAGTGCAGCGGCCACACCTACCATCTGAAAGCAGGCGACGCCTTTCTCATCCGCCCCATGGACTCCATCTACTACCGCGCTGACAGCTCCGAACCCTGGAGTTATGCCTGGGCAGGCTTTGACGGCTCCGCCTGCAAAGAAATCCTGAAACAAACCGTATTTTCCGACACCCCAATCTTCACCCCGGAAACACCCTCCCGGCAAAACAGCCTCCTCACCCACATGCAAAGCCTCCTTGACACCTTTTCCGAAAACAACGGAAACGACCTTGCCTCCACAGGAAACCTCCTCCTGATACTATCCGACATGCAAAAAAAGCCCTCCGAAAGCAGGACCGACATCTCAAACCTGTACTTTCAGAAAGCCTCCGAATACATCAGAAACAACTATGCCTACCCCATCCAGATCTCAGACGTGGCACACTACGTAGGAATCGACCGTTCCTATCTTTACCGAATCTTCATGGAACATGAAAACACCTCCCCAAAACAATATCTCCTGAAACACCGCCTCCAGATGGCAGCCCAGCTTCTCTGCTCCTCCTCCTGCACCATCACAGAAGCAGCTCTCTCCTGCGGCTTCCGGGACGCTCCCTCCTTCTGCAACTACTTCCGCCAGGGAACCGGCTACACCCCAAAGGAATTCCGCAAAGCCTACAGCGGAACCATCTACACCTGACCAGACACCCGCACTCCGTCCTTTACCAGCCGGTCGGAAGATGATGGCTCCTAATCGCAGTTATAACAGCAGACCGAAACAATTCCATAACAGCAAAAAAAGACGGAAACCATCCCGCAGACTCTGCAAATGATCTCCGTCTTTTATTTTTTTCCTGAAAAGAAATGCTTGATAAACACATACAAAACAATAATAAAAGCAAACACATAACCAAAGGCGCCCAACGCCGGAATCCCCCACAGCTTTGGTTTCATATCCGTAGTACAGATAATACTGGAACTGATCAGAAGTGCCATCACCCACAGCCCCATCACAATATTCCGCACCAGCCGCCGCAAAAGCCACGCCAGATCATCCGAGGCATGAAGATCCAGATTGATCTTCGTCTGCCCTTTCATACAGCCCTGAAGGAAATCCGCCGCCAGAGAAGGAATATCCACTGCACGTTTCAGCGACCAGGCAAGATTTTTTCCTTCTTTTTTGATCTCACGCTTCCAGTTCCCATTGCTGAACAGCTGCTCCTTGAGCCTTGCCGCAGCAATCTGTGTCATATTGATGTCCGGACATATCTCAGCCAGAACCCCCTCCACATGAGTCAGCCCCCTTGCAAGCATAGTCAGTCCGTGAGGCATCATGATCTTATTTTCTTTCATGACCTCCATCAGGTCCACCATCACTTCAGCCACATCAATGTTCCCCATATCCGCAGTACCGTATTTCTCCATAAGTCCGCGGAGATCCTCATAAAGCTTGCTGGAATCCGGTTTGCCTTTAAACTCCCCAAGAGCCAGGACCGCATCCTGGATCTTGCCGATGTTGTTCATGGCAACCCCTTCAATAGCTTCTGCGATCAGCTGACGATCGTGCTCTGTAAGCCGTCCCATCATTCCCATATCGATCCAGACGATCTTTCCATCCTGGATCCGCACGTTTCCCGGATGGGGATCCGCATGGAAAAAGCCATCCTCCATCACCTGTTTGATGAAATTATCCACATATTTCGTTCCGACCTCATTAAGATCATAACCATTGGCCAGAAGCGCAGCCTTGTCATTGACGGCAAAACCGTCAATATATTCCATCACAAGAATATGCGGCGAAATATACTCACGGTAGAGAATCGGTACTTTCACAAAAGCCACATCTTTGTTCTTTTTTGCAAATTCTGCCATATTTGCAGCTTCTGTCAGGAAATTCATTTCCTCCTGGGTCACAGTCCACAGTTCACTTAAAACCATGTTCAGATCCACCATGCCCTTAATGCTCACCGGCGGCATCAGGCGCACTGCTTTATGCATCAGGCCGATATCCCTGGCCATGGTCTCATAGATTCCCTTTCGCTGAACCTTGATCACAACCTCGTCACCTGTTTTCAGCGTGGCCCGATGCACCTGGGCAATCGATGCTGCTCCCAGAGGTTTCTGCTCAATATGCTGAAATTCTGCCTGCCACGGACAGCCCATGGACTCTTCCAGTACCTCGATCACCTGGGAAAAAGGCATCGGTGGTACATCAGAGCAGAGCTTCATCAGCTCGTCACAGTAGCGTTTCGGCAGAATATCGGAACGAAGAGACATGATCTGACCCAACTTAATATAAGTTGGGCCCAGATCTTCCAGTATGAGCCGGAGCTTCTCAGGAGAAACACCCCGGGTAATGGCATGTTTTTTCAGAACGGCTGTGATCTCTCTCAGCCGTTCTCCATATCCGCCTTTCTCTTTTTTCTCCTTTTCTTCTCTGCCCATAAACTTCTCCATTTACTGCTTCGTCTGCGTTGTCGTTTAGTCAAGCGGATATTTGCGATCCGCAGTCGGTTACTCTGCTGCCTGTTCTTCGCTCCCGGTATCTTCTGCATTTTCTGTTTCCGCAGAAGCTTCCTGTACAGATTCCTCTGCCGGTTCTTCTGCTGTCTCGGCTTTCTCCTCAGCAGCCTCGGCCTGCATGTGCTCGATCTGCGCCTTCACAGCAGCCAGCTGCTCCGGTGTCAGCCTGGAAATCGTTGCCTTCAGTTCTTCCTGATCATTCTTTCTGGCTGCAGATTCCTTTACAGAATCAGCAGCTGTCTTAACTGTTGATTTGATGTTATGCTTCAGCTCCTGATTAAGAACCTTACCCTGTTCAACCGTAAGCTCACCCTTTTTTACCAGTTCATCCAGGATTTCTTTGGATTTCTCTGCTGTCACTGCTGCTGTACCAATACCCACCAATAAAATTTTCTTCAGTCCTTCACCTAATTCCATAATATTTTCTCCTTTCCTGAAACCGGCAGCTGCCGGACCATCACACCACAGTCCGACACCAGACCCTATCCTGAAACAAAAGTTTTCTGTTCCTGTCATATTCCCAGAAAAACAAGTCCCTTGGGAACAAAAATGATCAGTCCGACGATCGCTGCCATGATCGCTGCGATCAGTACTGCTCCGGCCGCTGTGTCCTTGGCGATCTTTGCCAGTGGGTGACGTTCCTCCGTAACCAGATCCACAACAGCTTCCACTGCCGTATTCACCAGTTCCAGCGCCATCACCATTCCGAACAGCCCCAGGCAGATGCACCACTCTGTCACGGAAATCCCAAGGATCAGTCCTGCGATCACCACAAGCGCTGCCACCATACAGTGGATCTTCATATTTCTTTCCTTGCGGATGCAGGTAAAAATCCCCTGAAACGCATATCCGAAGCTTTTATACAGCGGATCCTTCTTTCTGCCTGCCATGTTCCTCACCTGATTTCCTGTTTGAATTATTCCCTCCAACGGGAAGTATGGGATTATTATAACAAGTTTGTAGTAATATTTCCAGTATTCCGGAAAATTTATGAATATTTAAGGAGTATATGTGGTTATTCACAGACAACTGTTCAAGCGGATAAAAGCATCCGCATTCAGTTAAACCACACATACTCCTGATCCTGTTGCATATTCTGTAAAATTTCCGGATATCCTGAATTATTTTTCCGGATATATATACAGATGTCACATATTATTCCACATTTTTCAGTGCTTCATCCATGGGCACTTGACGGATTCTCCGGAATTCCAGCACTGCTACCACTGCATAGGCTACGATTCCGATCGCTGTCATTTTCACATAGATCATGGGATCCACCCACATGGTGATCCATCCCGAAATACTGGAAAGCATCATCTCGCGGAACAGCACTTCCATGATCTGCCGTTCAACCGGAAGGCTTAACAGCAGGCAGAACACCACCACAAGTGATGTGGAAAGTATATACAAACGGCTGATCTCACCATTTGTATAGCCCAGGATCTTGGTCATAGAAATCGACTGGGCATTTTTTTCGATGATGACCTTGGAAAGCAGATAGATCACCACCAAGAAAATGATCACGGAAAATCCATACATCATTCCCATCATATCTCCCATGGAGACATCCAGCTGCCTGGATATTTTTGTAAGAGCTTCCAGATCAATGACAGAGCCGATATATTTTGAAGGGATGTCCCGGATCTCTGTATCAGAGAAATATCCTCCAAAATAATCATCTCCAAGATCAAACGCCTCATTCAGTTTATCTCTTTCCATAAATACACAGAGGCTTGCCGCATAATCATAGATTCCATCTACTTTAAAGGAATACTCATCCTTCTCGTATTTTTCCTTCAAAGTTATGGTATCGCCCTCCTTGATCCGGAATTTATCTGCATAAGCACTGGAAATATAAACACCCTCTCCCGAAAGATCTGCACGGATATACTTGCTATCCGGCTCCACACCATAGAGAGTGATCTCCTCACTTTTATATTTACCAGGCATGGTATTCAGAGAATATGCAGAAAATTTTTCCGCATCCTTATTATCCGTTCTGGTATCCATATAATATTCCATAAGAGAACTCATGGCATCCGCTTTATTTCCTGAATAGGCACTTGCCGGAACCGAAAGCATGTACTGATATTTCGCCAGCATATTCTCCTGGATCTCAAGCTGATAATGATCCAGCGTAGACGGAAGAAGCATTCCGAAAAACAGCAGCAGATTTGCGAAAACAACTCCCACAAACAGCACCAGATAACTGCTGACATTCTGAAAGATCACCCGGAGGCGAAACCTGGAAAAAATTCCTATCTTCGGACTTAAATACACTGCACGTTTCTGTTTTTTACCGGAAAAATCCCTTCGCAGAAGCTTCAGAGGAGAAAGCTGCAGGCGGTACCTAAGCACCGCATGATCGATCAGTATCATAATGATGACCGGAACTACGGTTGTCAGAAGAAAGGCATCTGCATTCCATACGGTCACATAAGTCGGCAGACTATAGCTCCCGTAATACATGTCTGCACATACACCCTTAAATACGGTATATCCAAGAATATTTCCGATCAGGGCACCGGCCAACGTGACCAGAACCGGAAGCGTCATATAATGAAGGATCAGCTCCCGTCTGGTATAACCGGATGCACGTAACGTACCGATAACACTGGCTTCCTTTCGGATCGTATTGCTGATGGTAATTCCAAACACAAAAGCCATGATCACGATCACAATATAAAGAAGCGTGATGACCATTGCCCTGTCTCCGCCCATATCATCGCCGGTGAAAATGATCGCCTGGTTAAGATAACGTGGGACAAAGGTTTCCAGAGCTACCACTTTGCCAATGTCTTCCATGAGATTTTCGGAAACTTTCTTCTCCTCTTTTTCGTTCTTTGGCTGATGATCATACATCCATGCATAATTGTACCGGAGCTTTTCCTGATCCAGGTTTTCAAATTCCTCCGGGGCTACGATCGCCACACCAAACTTTACAGAATCAAACATGGAATCATTATTATTCTGAAACAGGGCACTGTAATCCGAAAGTGCCACCAGACCTGTGATCTTCCAGGATTTTTCACATCTGATCAGGGTATCTCCTACCTTAAGACTGTTGTTATCCGCATACATACGGTCAATGGCGATCTCACCCTGCCCTGACGGCATTTCTCCCTTCATCAGGCAGACCTTATTCACCTTCTCACGGTTTTTAAAAAAACGCATGGTACTTCCGTTATCCAGATCTTCTTCTATATAGTAGTTCTCATAAAGCTTAACACCGGCAGCTTCAATATCCTTCCACTGAGAACTGTAAATCTTTTCCGCAGTACGGAAATTTCCGTTTTCGATGTTATATTTATCAAAGCTCTCATTATAAGCCTTCAGCATGCTTCCATCGGCTACCAGAAAGCCGGACACAAACCCGATGGTCAGTACCATCAGCAGGAAAACCACCAGATATTTTCCAAATTCCCCCTTCAGTTCCCTGGGGATACGTTTACGTAAAGGATTCTTCATAATGCCCCCTTACCATTCCAGGTCAGCAGCCGGAATCTTCTGCTCATTCTGATAGTTTCTGCGGATCATCCCGTCACGAAGCTTTACCACACGGTCTGCCATATCCTTGATGGCATCGTTATGAGTAACCATGACTATAGTATTTCCGTATTTGTGATTGACTGTTTCGATCAGCTTCAGGATTTCCTTGGAGGTGTTGTAGTCCAGAGCGCCGGTAGGCTCATCACAAAGCAGGATATCCGGATTTTTTACAATGGCACGTCCAATAGCAGTTCTCTGCTGCTGACCTCCCGAAAGCTGGTTCGGAAGCTTCCGCTGATGTTCATAAAGTCCCAGTGTCTCCAGCAGTTCATCCACATCCAGCGGTCTGTCACTTAAATAAGCACCAACTTCAATATTCTCCCTCACAGTCAGATTGGGGATCAGATTATACATCTGAAAAATATATCCCAGATGTTTTCTGCGGTAGAGGGAAAGCTTCTTTTCCTTCATATCCTCCAGCTGTTCTCCCTGAATGGTAATGCTTCCTGCATCTGCTCCGTCAATGCCGCCAATAATGTTTAGCAGCGTGGATTTCCCGGAACCGGACGGCCCCAGAAGCACACAAAATTCTCCCTTTTCAATCTCAAGATCGATCCCCTTCAGAACGTCTACATGGCTCTCTCCTGCCCCGAAGGATTTTTTGATTCCTTTTATCTCCAGAAACATAAACCGCTCCTTCCATTCCTATACAGTTCTTCTTTATATATGAATATACATATATGTTAGTCTGAGCTTACTCTTTTGTCAAGAAGCAGACTTATTTTCGTATTTTTTCCATATATCTATATGCGCTGTACTGGTCCGGCTCTTGCCAAAATCCAGTAAAACGTATATAATGTGGGAGTATCTGTATATTTTTAACCAAATAATCTTATTTTTAAAGGAGTGAATATTGAAAGTGGACCCCAGCGACACTTACCAGATAATCATATTACTTATTCTGCTGGCATTGTCAGCCTTTTTCTCATCTAACGAAACCGCGCTGATGTCGGTAAACAAGATCCGTCTCCGCTCTCTTGCAGACGAGGGAAACAAGCGTGCAGCCATGGCTCTCGATATCCTGGAGAACCAGACGCCCAAGCTTCTCAGTGCGATTCTCATCGGAAACAACATTGTGAACATTTCAGCTTCTTCCCTTGCAACCACACTTGCATACAGCTTTGGCGGCTATATGGTCAGCATCGTGACGGTGATCCTGACAGTTCTGATCCTGATCTTCGGTGAGATCACCCCCAAGAACTACGCAACCATTAACTCTGAAAAGATCACCCTCCGCTATATCCCGGTCTTTAAATTTCTTATGACTATCATGACACCGGTGATCTTCATCATCAATCTCTTTTCAAGAGGTGTGATGCGCCTGATGCGTGTGGATCCGGATGCAGCCAGCAAGGCCATGACCGAGGAGGAGCTTCGTACTATCGTGGACGTCAGCCATGAGGACGGTGTCATTGAATCCGACGAAAAAGAAATGATCTACAATGTGTTTGATCTTGGAGATGCCACAGCCAAGGATATCATGGTTCCAAGAGTACATGTTACCTTTGCAGATGTGGAATCCACCTATGATGAGCTGATCGATATTTTCCGCGAGGATAAGTTCACGCGTCTGCCGGTTTATAAGGACAGCCAGAACAACATTGTGGGAATCATCAACATGAAGGATCTTCTTCTTTACGACAAAAATGAGGAATTTGTTATCGATCATTTCCTCCGAAAGCCGCATTTCACTTACGAAACAAAAAGCATTTCCGATCTTCTTGTGGAAATGAAGGACTCCACCTTCAACATTGCCATTGTACTGGATGAATACGGTGATATGGCCGGACTGATCACACTGGAGGATATCCTGGAGGAGATCGTGGGTGAGATCCATGACGAATACGATGAGAAAGAGGACGAGCTTGTCCAGAAGATTTCCGACCGGGAATATATCATCGAAGGTTCCATGCATCTGGATGACGTAAATGATCATCTGGATACGGAACTGGATTCCGAGGATTATGATTCCTTGGGTGGATTTATCATCGAACATCTGGATCGTCTGCCTGTTGCCGGTGACGAAGTGATCACAGAGGACGGAATCCGTCTGATCGTAGAAAAGCTGGATAAAAACCGTATCGAGAAAGTGCATGTCTACCTTCCGGAAAAAGATCCTGAAACACTGGATAATACCGAATCCTGAGTAAGCAGGCTCCAGCTCCGTAACAAGGAACAGCTGATGTACTGAAAAAATATTTAATACTTAATATCATCCATATCGGAACTGTTATCGTAATCCCCGGCTCACCCGTTGAGCCATCAGGATTTTTGATTGACAGTTCCGATATTTTATATTATAATGATAGAAAATTTTTATCCATATTTACTAAATGCAATGACAGGGAGTAGTACACAGTCTCCGGATGCACAGAGAGAAGATGGCCGGTGAAAATCTTCGTGACTGAACTGTGGAAGTAGCCCTCGAGCAGTGGACTGAACCATGGATCTTCATGCAGTAGGCTTCATCGTCATTCCCACGTTACAGGGAGGCAGTATAATTTTGTACTGGCAGAGAGCAGAGTTTTACCTCTGAAAACAGGTGGTACCGCGGAATCATCCGTCCTGAGCATATTTTATCCGATATGCCGGGACTTTTTTATTGGAAAAATTTCTCGCGGCAGCCCTTATCTGCTTAACTTTTCACATCATCAAAGGAGGGAACCAATTCATGAAACAGATTTCCGGAAACAAATTGCTTGTAAAAGCCTTAAAAGAAGAAGGCGTTGATGTTCTGTTCGGCTATCCTGGTGCCTGCACCATCGATATCAGCGATGAATTATATAAACAGAGCGGCATTGACATCATCCTGCCACGTCACGAGCAGGCCCTTGTACATGAAGCAGATGCCTATGCCAGAACTACCGGAAAGGTTGGCGTATGTCTCGTTACCAGCGGTCCCGGAGCTACCAACCTTGTTACAGGTCTTGCAACTGCCAACTATGACAGCGTTCCGCTTGTATGCTTTACCGGACAGGTTGCCCGTCACCTCATCGGAAACGATGCGTTCCAGGAGGTTGATATTGTCGGGATCACCAGAAGCATCACAAAATACGGTGTTACCGTCCGCAACCGTGAGGATCTTGGACGTATCATCAAGGAAGCCTTCTATATCGCACGCACCGGACGCCCAGGCCCGGTTCTCATCGACCTTCCAAAGGATGTAATGGCCGAGCTGGGAAGTGCTGAGTATCCGAAGACTGTCAATATCCGTGGCTACAAGCCTAACACCAGCGTGCATATCGGACAGCTGAAGCGTGCCCTCAAAATGCTGCAGAAGGCCAAAAAACCTCTGTTTCTTGCTGGCGGCGGTGTGATCATTTCCCGCGCGCAGGAGATTTTTACCCAGGTTGTTGAGAAAACTCAGATCCCGGTTGTCACAACCGTCATGGGACGTGGCGCCATTTCCACAAAGAACCCTCTGTTTATCGGAAATCTTGGTATGCACGGCGCTTATGCCGCAAACATGGCTGTGAATGAATGCGATCTTCTGTTTTCCATCGGAACCCGTTTTAACGACCGTATCACAGGCAAGCTCCATGAATTTGCCCCACATGCACAGATCGTCCACATCGATATTGACACCGCTTCCATTTCCAGAAATATTCATGTAGATATCCCCATCGTTGCCGATGCAAAAGAGGCCATCACAAAAATGGATGAATATGTACAGGAGTGCAACACTGAAAAATGGCTGAAACAGATCCAGGAATGGAAAGAAGATCATCCTCTTACCATGAAAGACCGTGGTATGATGGGACCTCTGGATATCATCGGTGAGATCAACCGCCAGTTTGACAAAGCCATTCTTGTTACCGATGTAGGACAGCATCAGATGCTGGTAAGCCAGTATGCAGACATCACTGAGAACCGTCAGCTGATCATGTCCGGCGGACTTGGAACCATGGGTTACGGCCTTCCGGGTGCCATCGGTGCCAAGATCGGCAATCCGGACACACCGGTCATCTCCGTTTCCGGTGACGGCGGCATGCAGATGAACATTCAGGAGCTGGCTACCGCAGTTCTGGAGGAACTTCCGATCATCTGCTGTATCTTTAATAATGAATATCTTGGAATGGTCCGCCAGTGGCAGAAGCTTTTCTACGGAAAACGCTACGCCATGACAAACTTAAAAGCCGGTGCACTCTCCCGCCGTACAGACGGACAGGAATATCCGGAATACACACCGGATTTCATCCGTCTCGCAGAGAGCTATGGGGCAAAAGGTATCCGCGTAACTGAAAAGGATCAGATCGCGGCTGCTTTCGAAGAGGCTAAGAAGAATACAAAAACTCCTACGATCATCGAATTTATCATTGATCCGGAGGAAATGGTTTACCCGATGGTTAAGCCGGGCGGTACTCTGGCTGATCTGATCATGGATTGTTAGGAGGAATGAATGATGGATAAAGGAATGAAAAAAAGATGGATCTCTCTCTACGTTGAAAACCAGGTCGGTGTTCTTTCCAAGATTTCCGGTCTTTTCTCCGGAAAGTCCTATAACCTGGACAGTCTTACTGTTGGAACCACCGAGGACCCCACAGTTTCCAGAATGACCATCGCCACAGTCAGCGATGATGAGACTTTTGAACAGATCAAAAAACAGCTGAACCGTATGATCGAAGTTATCAAGGTCATTGATTTTACAGATGTATTTGTTCGAATGAAGGAGATCCTTTACATCAAGGTAAAAGGCTGCTCCCCGGAAGACAAAGTGGAACTTTTCCAGATCGCTGAGACCTTCAAAGCCCGTGTCATCGACTACGGAAAAGACAGCCTTCTCCTGGAATTTGTCCAGACCGCAACCAAAAACGACGCAGTTATCAAACTGATCAAAGAAGAGTTCAAACACATCGAAGTTGTCCGCGGCGGAAGTGTTGGAATTGAATCGATCAGTATGATGGAAAGATAAAAGCGGAATAATACTCCGACAGAAAAACACGGGGCTGATGCTTTAACGATTAATAAATCGTGATTTTTACAGCCCCGAGTTTGTTCATATACATTCATTATTTCTGCATAAATTCAAGCACTGCCTCTTTCGTCGGAATCGCAGGGATTCCGCCTCTCTTTTGCACACACAATCCAGCAACTGCATTTCCCAAAACAGCACACTTTTTGATTTCTTCCCATTCCATTTTTTCAACATTCTTATTCATAGAAAGGATACTGCATAATACGCCTCCCCAGAATGAATCACCTGCCCCAGTCGTGTCGACCGCATGTGTCTGAAATGCTTTGATGATTTCTTTTCTGCTTTTTGTTGCCA
>OCRP01001254.1_pt1 | contig 14466 bp, 12 predicted proteins | sample 1538871 | NCBI WGS metagenome assembly OCRP01 (sample SAMN04571731, study PRJEB22368) | human gut metagenome | biome: human gut; material: stool | host: Homo sapiens | place: Luxembourg | collected 2012-09-20 | reverse complement strand
CGCCGGCCAGCCTGACCGTGCACCCGCCGGTAGCGGAACCGCCAAAGCCGAAAAAAGAGACCCTGTCTCCTCCCCGGCTGACCCCGCGGGATATTGTGACCCTGTGCCGGGAAAACAGTGCCCTGTCCGATCTGCTGACCGAGGCGCAAACCGTGCTGGGGCGCACCATCAGCACTGCCGAACAGGAAATGCTGGTGAATATGCACATCTACTACGAGCTGCCGCCGGAAGTGATCCTGATGCTCCTGGGCTATTACCGCGGCGAAAAAGAAAAGGGCCGCTCCATCAACCTGGCCTACATTAACAAAATGGCCAACTCCTGGTCCGAGGACGGGGTGCGCACCGTGGCGGACGCAGACGAAAAGCTGCTGTACCTAAGCGGTACGGACAAGCTGTGGGACAAGGTGATCGCCATGACCGGCATTCGCCATCGGTCGCCCACCGCCCGCCAACGCCAAATGGTGGCAGACTGGGGTCGGGATTTTAGCGAAGATATGCTGCAACTGGCCTGCGATATTATGAAAGAGAACGCCGACAAGCCATCGCTGAAGTATATGGACAGCGTGCTGCGCCGGTGGAAAAAAGAGGGGCTGACCACCCCCGCCCAGGTGCAGGAACAGCAACAGAGTTTTACCGCCGCCAAGGCCAAAAAAGCCGACGGCCGCCTGCAAGGCAAGCCCTCTTACGACCTGGAGCAGATCAAGAGAGACACCATGAATAATACGGATATTAAGTTCTAAGGAGAAGCTATGTATAGTTCCGATCTTTACCAAAAAGCGCTGAACCGGCTGGATCGCCGCCGGGAAGAAGACGAGCTGCGCACCGCCGCCACTTTGGCAGAGGTCAGCGCCAAGGTCCCCCGGCTGGAGGAAATTCAAAATCAGCTGCGGCAAGTGGGCTTTTCCATCTCCAAGGCGTTCTTTGCCAAAGACGCAAAGGCGGAGATCGACAAGCTGCAAGCGGAAAGCCTGCGCCTGCAAGGGGAAAAGGAGCGGCTGCTGGTGGCTGCCGGTTATGCGCCGGACGCCCTGGCCCACCACTACCAGTGCCCCACCTGCAAGGACACCGGCTATGTAGGCGACCGAATGTGCACCTGCCAGCGCGAATTGCTCAAGGACTTGCAGCGGGAGGCCATTCGCCGCCTGGCGCCCTTGGACAGCTGCACCTTTGACAGCTTTGACACCAACTATTACCCGGAGACGGCGGAGGACAACGGCATTTCGCCCCGGGCGAAGGCGGATAAGATCGCCGAGGCCTGCCATCGCTACGCCCAGCGGGTATCTTTGCGGGAGCCGGCTAACCTGATGCTGATGGGTCAGACCGGCCTGGGCAAAACCCACTTGAGCCTGGCCATTGCCAATGTTGCCATCGGTCGGGGCCTGTCCGTAGAGTACGGCACCGCCTATAATATTCTGTCCGACCTGCAAAATGAGAATTTCGGCCGCACCGGCAACCTGCAATATACGGAGGAGCGGGTGCTCCATACGGACCTGCTGATCCTGGACGACTTGGGCACCGAGTACACCTCTGCCTATACCGTGGCCTGCCTGTACAATATCATCAACACCCGCATTCTTTGCAGCCGCCCCACCGTCATCAGCACCAACCTGGGCTTTGATGAGCTGGCGCAAAAATACGACCAGCGCATCACCTCCCGCATTGCCGGCGCCTATTCCCGTCTGGTACTGGTGGGCAACGATATTCGGTATATCAAATAAGCGCAAATCTCCGCCCGCCGAAAGGAAATAAATCAAAACGCATTATATACAGAACATCCTACAAAAAAAGCACCCTTAAAGGCGGTACAACTTAGGGATTTTGTAATCCCCGAAAAAATCGGCATAGTCGTATTATACGTCTATACCGTTTTTCTGCCCATTTAGGGCTGGGGTGGCGTGAATTCACCGATGCAATTCCATACGATTCGCAGTCGCTGAACCTTTCTGCCGCCGACTCGCGCAGACTGAAACACCTCAATGCGTTCCACAAATTCTCGGATGACTTCTGCATTCAACTCTTGTATGTCTGTGTGCTTACGCACAAGAGCAACAAAGCTGTTTACATTCATACTGCTCTCTTTCTGTGCGGCAATTCTGCTGCGAAGTTCTATGGTGCGTCTTTCCAGCGATTTCTGCTCCGACTCATAGTTTTTGGACATCTTGGCAAAACGCTCGTCAGATATCTTGCCCTCAACATTATCCTCGTAAAGCCGTTGAATGATGGTGTCGAGTTTGTGTACCCGTGCCTCTGCCTGCTCCAGCTCTCGCTTTTCATCCCGGAGTGCTTTTTCGGTTTCCGCTTTGGATAACATGGTGACCATCTCTACGAATTCATCCTCATGCTCACGCACATAAGCGGTCATGCTGCGGATGCCGTCCAGCAGAAACTCTTCAATGACGGAATTGCGTATCTGGTGTGAGGTGCATTGGTCTTTGCCCTTTTTACGATAGGTGGCGCACACCATGTACTCCTGCCCCGGCTTGAAGGTTGTGGAACGTACCTGATACAGCTTTGCTCCGCAGTCGGCGCAGAATACCATACCCGAAAGCAGCGGCATCTCGCCCATGGGTGTACGCCTGCGCCTGCCGTTGCGGATACGCTGCACGATGTCATAGGTCTCACGGTCAACGATGGCTTCGTGGGTGTTCTCAAAAATCTGCCATTCCGAAGGGTCTCGCTTCAACTGTTTTTTCTGCTTATAGGACTTGCGATAGGTCTTGAAGTTGACCGTGTGCCCGAGATACTCCGGACGGGAAAGTATATGAGAAACTGTACTGCCCCGCCAAGTGTAATCGTTATCGCCGCCCCTGTTGTCCGGAACAGAACGACCACCAGCTTTGGCATACGCAGTCGGATTCAAGATATGCTGTTTTGTGATCTCCTTTGCAATCTCCGATACACCATAGCCTTGGATACACAGCCGAAATATCTCTCGAACCACCTCTGCGGCTTTTTCGTCCACGAGCCAGTGCGTTTTGTCTTCCGGGTCTTTCACATATCCGTATGGCGGATTCGTACTCAGCGGCTTGCCGGACTGCCCCTTTGCCTTGAACACTGCGCGTATCTTGCGGCTTGTGTCTTTGACATAAAATTCGTTAAAAATATTGATGAACGGAGTCATGTCGTTTTCCGACTGATTGGCACTGTCTACACCGTTGTTGATAGCAATGAAATGAATGTCGGCATTGGGAAACACCATTTCCGTGTACATACCGACCTTCAGATAATCACGTCCCAGACGGCTCATATCCTTTACAATGATCGTGCCGACTCTGCCCTCATCTACCAATCCCATGAGCCGATTCCAATCCGGCCTGTCAAAGGTAGTGCCGCTGTAACCATCGTCCACAAACAGGAATGTGTTGCGGAAACCGTTGTCATCTGCGTACTTCTGTAGTATAGCCTTTTGGTTAATAATGCTGTTGGAGTCGCCCTGTAATTCATCGTCTCTTGAGAGACGGCAGTACAGAGCGGTTATTTTCTCCCCAGCGTTGTAAGACTGTCTGTTGTTGTTCATATGCTCCTCCTTCCCGACAGTCTTCAAGCGGTACTGTATTATGGCTCTGAACTGCGGATACATCAAGCGTTTATGCGGATTTTACAAGATAACTTTTTGTGTCCTCCAGAATGAGCCGCTTGACCTTCTCGTATACGGACTCCCTGGCACTGCTACCGGTGGCGTACTCCACAATGTATACGGTATCGTTGTGCTCTCCGGCTGTGATTCTCACTGGATGCTGTTCCATTTTCTCCTCCTATTCCCTCAAAAACTTATGCGAAAATTTGCGCAAGACCCTGCGCCGCTGTCCGCCTGATAAATCCACGGAGATACATGGCCCCATAGGGGCGGTCACATCTCCTGGTCTTTCCGTTTCGGGCAACGGCCCGGGGGTTCGTGTGTAAAAACGCATATTCAAATGGGTAATTAAACCGCGAAACGGTAAATATCCTATATAAAAAGCGAACAATCTGATGTAAAACAATCTTTGAAAAAGGTGCGGCAGAGCAATTCTACCGCACCCATTTTCAAATTCAGCCATTTGGCTCGGCTTCGGAGATTTTCAATGCCTTGAGCGCATCACGGCGGATGAGCTTGCCGTCAAGAAACTCTGTGGCCAGATAGCCGATCTGGTCGAGCGTAACAAAATGCTCCTTCAGCGCCTGGACACTGACAGGGCTACGGTCAATGATCCAGTAATAGCTGAAATCGCCGAACACCACAGGCTTTGCGCCGTCCTTCACGGGCGGCATATCGTAGGAGATAACTACGGACTTGCCGAGAATGGTGTTGTCGGACGGATTTCACAGGTAATTTCCGGCGGAGTCCTTGAGTGTACGCAGCGTCAGTGCCGTTTCGTCGTTCATCAGCCATACGGCGTTTTGACGATACTTCGCATCGAGCGAATGGTACAGCCGGAGAACATCGTCAAAGGAAAGCACGGAAGTGGTGATCCCCGTCTCTGCACCTGCAGTATCGTCCAGAATGCCGGTCGGCATATGTTCGCCCGTACCGAGTACAAAACCTTTGTCCTCGGCTTTAGCGAAATTCTCCGCAAGACGGTCAGTCAGATAAACTTCAAGGCTGAATGCAGCGTCATGTACAAAATCATCGTCCAGTTTAACAAACACTGCCAGCTTGTGGGAATCCACGGCATGGCGGGTAAAGTCATTCACACCGTCCTGAAGCGGAATACTGCCGCCCTCCGGCACCCATACGGCGATATCAGCGCAGTCCTTGGCAAAAATGTGGCTTGCTCCGCCATAGGCTTTTATGACCGTAGCCATGCTGCGGAACAGGCTCTCTCGCTTGATTGCCTTCTGGAGCTTGTCGTTGCTGCCGGACGGCAGTGCATATCCGCCGGTAATGCCGTATGACCCACCGTGGATCTTATCGTAGGCGTGCGAAATGCCTCTCATGGCATTCCAAAAATTTGCACCGTATTCGGTGGTGCTAATAAGATATTCTTTTTCATTGAATGTGGTCATTTCCGTGCTCCTCTCTGATCTCTGTCGCACACCGGGCATTCGTACAGGCCCAGCGTATAAAAATCCTTGCATCTGCCGACCTGCTTGAGGTCATTGCCTTTGCAGCGCGGGCATTTGATATCATAAGCAAGCGCCATCTCAATGCTGTGCGGCTGCTTGGCATGAAGCCGGTAGTAGCGATTGAGGTTGTTATGTTTGTCGCGGATAAACTCATCGGTGAGTACATATCGTACATACTTGCGGTATATTCATCGGTGTAGTAGTAGTTGGTTTCCGGCGTAAGGGAACGCCAGTTGTACTTGTTTGCTCTTAAAGGATAGTTGCTTATTTTGTGTTCCTCACTTTCTTATTTATGACAATTCCGGCAACAGTAGAGTGCCAGATGATAGTTGTCCACAGGCTGTGAAATCGGCGTCATACCTTTCCCACATAGTGGGCAGTGGACGGTATAGGTTTTCGCACTTGCGGCTGATACACGGTTGACGGAACAAAGTCGGTAAAACTGCGGAATGATCTCCTGCAGATACATTTTGTGGCTTTGCCGTACCGTAGCCTCATCGTCGGAAAAGAACAGGGGCTTTTTCTCCTTGCCTGCGCTGTCGCAGTCGATGAGTGGGTAATATTTGATTTCCTGCATGGCGGCTCCTATCTTGTGAAGCGGGCGCGGCAGAAGGCCATTGCTTCCTCCTGCGTTCCGAACAGCACGCAGGAAAAGCCGTACTCGACCTTCCACACGGGAAAATCCGAGTCCTTGCTCTGTGAAATGACCACGGGTCTGTTCCGGCGGTCTTTCATCAGGGCTTTACATTCGTAGCCGCCGCGAGAAAAATCATTCCTGTCGGCATCCGTGAATGTTGGATTTGCACCGTAGTAGATTTTGTACCTCATTTTCTTTTCCTCACTTTCTTATAAGTCGTGTTTAAGGCAGAACAGCCTGTCTCTGTCCGTGTAGCCGCTGGTGAGCAGCTGATTGGAGTAGTCAAATAGCTGCTCCACAGCCTCGCCAATAGCCTCTGCGCTGCGACCGACATCACGCACCATTTTCACAATAATGCAGTCAGGCGCACGGTCGCCGAACCAGAGATAAAGCGTAGCCGGGCACTTCCGATTAGCACGGCTGCATCCGCTGATCTCCACATTGAAACCGTTGCCGAAATCCCGGTACAGGCACTTTTCCAAGTCGATGGTGCGGATGCTGTAATTCGCTCCGAGAGCCTTTTTCAGCTCTGGCAGTGACGGGTAATGTACCATTGTCGTTTCCCTCCTTCCCTTGAAATGTGGTTTTGTCCTTTCTGTCACATTGGTCCCGTAGTCAGATATTGAAAATCCGACTGCCGTAACCCCATATACATCAAATGAATGAAATGATAATGATGAAATGGGGAACTATATGAGTATGTGACGGAAAGTACATACTGCTTTATATATTTTCCCTCCGGGACAGAACGAACAGAAAGGGCAAAACTTTTGCCGCCTGTCACGAAGCAAATACCGCCGGATTGACGAGGTACCCCTGTGACGCTGGCCTTCCCCCGCCGGTCTTTGTCTCTCCCGGCTTTGCCGCCAGATATCCATACTCGCACAACCTGTCCAGCACGGGCTGAAGTTCCTCGGCCTTTTTGAAGCCGCGGCACAGGCGCATAATGTCACGCTTGCTCAGTTCTGCAAGTCCGGCACTCTGAACGGATTTCAGTACATATTTACACTGCTTTACCACAGGGTCTGCTCCCATCAGCAGATAGGCAGCTCTTGCGTGTTCCGTATAATACCGTCCAAGGGTGCTGGCTCTTTACATGGTTGCACCGTCCACCACGGGAGACTTCGGCTCCTGCAGGAATGCGTGACATCCATTTTCTTCAGCTCGGAATAGGATTCCGCTGATGCGGACGATCGCACCGCACAGCTTTCCCTCCCAATCGGAGAAGTCGATGTACTCCGTTCTTAGCTTCGGCTCCAGTTCCGTTGCAAAGGCTTCGAGCATCCTGTCCGCCTCGTCCGACAGTGTGATGATTTCCGGGCATTTCACGGTCGGATTGCACTCCTCGTCCAGAAGATTGCCTATCAGCGTAAAATACTGCTGCTCCGCATCCTTGGGAATCGGCTCTGTACGATATTTTCTGTTCCCGACGCGAGTAACCGGCATGGTATAGAGGAATCTTGCTGTCAGTCCTCTGCCGCGAAAGGTATTATTCTGCATAAGCCCGGACAGCACATTCGGCTGCACAGCGAACAGCAACGTCAGCGCGGGCGATTCCACGCTTTCGCTGTTTCTGCCGATTCGGTCTATGCGAATGGTGTCTCCGGCATGACCCTTGAGGAACACATCGATATTGACCGCCTCGGAATACATTCCTCCGGCAAGCTGGTCGAAAATGCCACCCTCCGCCGATATGACGGAGGCGATGCCGTCATGCTCTGCAAGCACGGAGATCAATTTCTCCGGCGTTACATCATCTGCATACAGCTGCATGGGAGCCAGTTCCCTGAACCGGGAAATTTCCGAAACGATATCGTCCAGTTCGTTTTCCTCGGCTTTCCCTTTGGCTACCTTGTCCTCGATGGAACGCTGCCATTTTTCCAGGATCCGTTTTTGCATTCTGTTCTTCTCCAGTGCCGCCGCATTCCTTTTGTTGTACTCCGTTTCATAGAGATTGACGGGCTTGATCATCAGGCTCGTGACAGCGGATTTTCGCTCCGATGGCTCCGCCACAATGAGCGCGTACAGATTTGTCGGCTCCGTCCAATCCGCCTTTGCCTGTACGAGATATTTGCCTTGGATGCAGCTTGCCATGACCGCTATTGCAGCAGTACCTGCCATATCCACGGGCGTCTGCGTGGTTTCGGCCACCGCCTCCACATAAGGGCGCACTCTGCTCGGCAAGGCGTCAACCGGGAACGGCGGCGGCATAATTTCCTCAAACGGGATCGGCGGCTCCCATTGCACCTCTTTTGGAGCGTTATACTGCTCCGGCGAGACATATCCCGGCTGCTGTTTGATGAGACCGTAGTATTTCAGCGCACTTTTCCAGATGCCGTTCAGTTCCTTCTTATTGAGAGCAGGAACGCATTTTCCCGATTCTTCCCGGAACAGTCCTCTTGCGCCCTCGGTATTGCCGTAGCGTTTCAATGTGCGGACGGCAAAATGGAACATGGTGCTGTTGCGCGTTCCCTCCTCGATTGTATCGGCGGCAGGCGATTCTTCCAATTCCCGCTCCTCCGCCTCAAGCCTGTCCATAAACTCGTTGATGGTAATCGTGCCGGGATAAAACACGGCGTTTGGATTCTCCATGCCGTCAAAATATCTCGCCGCATCAAGTGCTTTCGGGTCTAAGAACGGAAACCGTCTCTGCAGCCGCTCCTTAAAAGTGGCATAGGCTGCGTAGTCCGTTTCTTGTAACGCTTTCCAGAAAACATGGTATCGGGGAGCAGGAGGCTTTGCGCCTTTCGGCTTCATGTGATTCTTGCTTTCCGAGATAATATGCGGCACGCCTTCAAAAATCCGATGAATATCCTCACGCAGTACCCAATCCTTCGGGTCTGTGACTTTGTCATTATCCACATCGCCGGACTGAACCTCCGATTCCTCGAATGTTTCGTTACTCCGATAGTTGTTTTTATATGTGGCGGACACATGGTCGAAATGCGCCATTTCGTTGAATGACGCCGCATCGGTAACAACGACCTTTTCGGAATATGCGCAGTTTTTCGGATTCTGAACGCATGACGCACGCCAGAATGTAAATTTGTTTAAGCCAGCCATTTCTTCGCCTCCTTCCTCTGATATTTCTGCGGCAGTCATTCCTCTTTATTAGAAGTGATGATCAGCCATTCCCGAAAAGCGTCGACCGGGATAAGGATCCTTGTGCCGATGCGGATGGACGGGAATCCCTCCGATTTCACAAGCTCATACGCCTTTGGCAGGGAGATGCCCATCTGCGCGGACAGCTCCTGCACGCTCATGGTTGTCTTTTCCATACTCTTCATTACCTCCGTTTCTGTTTGATTTTGATGTTTGCATCCGTCCGCTACGTTTCCTGCGGCAGCCTCTTGTCTGAGGACTCCGCGTTTTCTCTGCCGGGAGGGACAGACTCTCTTGCGGTCATCGCGCTGTGCTCCGGCGGGTACCCCTTACGGATCGGACTATTCAGTTGTCAAGGAGCAAAAAATCCAAGGCGAATTTACAATTTGCTCTTGTATTTGTCTCAATTATAGCGTATAGTATTACCGAAGTACATTTTTCATCGGTAATACTATTAGTAAGAAAGAGACTGATTTAAATGAAACAGATTCAGACCGAGCACTATACCTTTACAGAGATCGGCGGCGTTGGTGAGATGATATACAAGGCTGTTCGTTTCCCGGAATACGTGCCTGAATATAATCATGCCAGCAAGGAAGACGAGATAAAACCGCTGTTCAGTTTTATGGGACAGCCGACAAGCGGGACGGACTATTCTATTACCGGGCAGGAACTGCTTGCCAGTCTGTGTAACTTGTACAAAAAAATAAATGCGCCCGATGCTAACGAGCGCATTACAGACCTTGTATGGAACTGGTGCAGAAATAATATCCATCCCTATGATGTTGAAGAATTGTGCCTTGAAATCGAAAACGGCGATTTTATGAATCCGCATTTTCATGAATGGTTGCAAAGAAGGGCAACTTTTGAAGTCCGTACCTTTGTTTCTGACCTGTGTAAACTTGGAACTGCTTTTGAATACTACGATGCCCTTCAAAAACTAAGGTATGGTCACAATGTCACCGCCGGGCGAAATTTATACTATGAAGGCCGGGTATGCGACAGTCTGCCGTTTTTGGAAAAGTACAGCCAATACACAGATGATGCGGAATATCTGGAACATTTCAACGAGGATTACGATGACCGTGTATTTGATGCTCTTGAAATGTTCCCGGACTTCAAGATGCGTGTGAAGCAGGATCCGAAAACGCATAAAGCCGAGATGTCTGCAGAGATACATTCGGTGTTTGATATTGCGTGGTACGCTTTCGCCCGTATGGTAGCGGATGTTGCCCCTCCAGCAGATGTCGATATGGACTACGAATTCTCACAAGGCTCCATTCTGACCTGTATGTGCTGTGGAGAATATTTTGTACGGCACTCCAGCCGTCAGCGTTACTGCGACAATCCGAATTGTAAGGCGGAACGGAATAACCGAAAGGCCAGAGCTTATTACAAAAGGAAGAAAGCGGAAATAGAATAATACGCATTTGTGTAGGCATTTGTATTGATATTGTTGCACACTTCGTATATAATAATTATATTGTGCGGAGGTATGTACTAATGGGTAAAAGTATTTCAATTAGCATTAGAGTCAGCGAAGAAGATTTAATGAAATTCAAGCAGGCTGCGCGACTTGAAGCATATGCGTCATACAGTGAATTCATACGTCGAACGGCACTGATAGAAGCAACTAAGGTCATTGCCGATAATGAACAGAAACAAAAGGATGAATAGAATGGATTTAGGGCAAGTATTTACAAGGCATCCAGTTGCAGAATACATGACATCCCTCTTCACGATTGATAAGAACGCAAAAGTTCTTGATCCGTGTTTCGGTGAAGGCGCATTTCTTGATGCACTGGCTAACGGTGGCTGGAGTCACATATATGGATATGAAATAGATTCAAATCTGTTTGCATATTGTAAAAATGAATATCAAAATTGTCTTCTGAAAAATGAAGACTATTTGTCATCAGATAATAAGGAACAATATGATGGGATTATAATGAATCCACCATATGTTAGACATGAAAAAATAAATGCCTTGTCTCAACTGGGTGTTAATAAAAGTGTTTTGGCTGCAAATCCAATCTTTTCTTTTTTGCCGACTACTGCAAATTTGTATATGTATTTCATTATAAAAGCGATTTCTGATTTAAAAGAAAACGGCGAATTAATTGTAATTTTTCCTGGCAGTTGGTTACTTGCCAAAAATGGAGATCGTTTTGGAGAAGCTTTGTATAATAACTGTACTGTCGAACGTCAAATACACATTTCTGGAGATGTATTTGAAAAATCCGCTCTTGTAGATGTCATTATTCTTAAATTAAGAAAGGCAAAAGGGGATAAATCAGTTGTTCCGGAATATGTGAAATTAGAGAATAATAGGTTTGTTCCAATAAGCAGACAAGACAGTCACCTACATATTAGTTTTACTAATGGCTTTAAAAACATCGGGAATATTCGTAGAGGATTGACAACGGGCTGTAATGAAATGTTTATTAATCCTTCTATCACCCATGAGGAAAGATATACAACTGCAATTATTTCTTCACCCAAACAAGTGAACGGATATACAACAGATAATTCAGAATGTGACAAATTGCTCGTTGTTAATCGAGACAACTTAGACGATGCAATTATAGTTGATTACTTTAAAAAATGGAAAGAAAGGATTTTAAAGGAGGGAAAACCCGAAACACTTGTCAGGAAAATAACAAAAGGCGATGAATGGTATAAACTCAATACCTTTGATTGCAATGGAATTATATTTAGCTACTTTGTCAGAAATGACATGAAATTTATAGCTAACAAATCTGACAATATCATCCGAGACAACTTTTATATTATCTTTCCCACGGTTGATTATTGGGTATGTTTTGCCATGTTAAATAACTATTACACTTACTATCAACTGGAATGTTCTGGGAAAAAATATGGGGCTGGCTTATTAAAACTGCAACAATACGACTTAGAAAACCTTCGGTTTCCAGATCTGAATTCATTATCAGGAAAGGATATAAATGACCTTAAAAATTTAGCCATGAAATTGATCGCTACAGGCTCAAGGAGTATTATATCGGAAATCACACAAGTGCTTTCTCGGTATTCCGATATCAGCTTTGAAGAGATTTCAGCTGAATACGAAAATATAGTTACAAGAAGACTGGAGAATGCATAAATGCCAAGTGTTGTTAGCTTGTTTTCAGGCGGTGGAGGGTTGGACTTAGGATTTATCAGCGCCGGCTATAAAATTCTATGGGCAATTGATAATAACGAAAATGCCGTAAAAACATACAGACAAAACATAGGAGATCATATTAAGTGCGCTGATATTACTATGGAGAATGTTCAGAATATTCCCCATGCAGATGTAATTATTGGGGGACCGCCATGTCAATCATTTTCTCTTGCCGGAATGCGAAATGTCGAAGATGCCAGAGGGCAGCTTGTATGGCAATATATGAAAATCCTAAAAGCAGTTCAGCCTAAAGCATTTGTCTTTGAAAATGTTACCGGACTACTATCTGCTAAAAATTCAAGCGGTGATAAAATTGTAGATCAGCTTAAGGAAGACTTTAAGGATATTGGATACAATGTTGAAATGCAGGTTATGAATGCGGCAGATTACGGTGTTCCGCAAAGAAGGCGTAGAGTAATCATTGTTGGACTCAAGGACGGACATTTCACTTTCCCTGTAGTGACGCACGGAGACCCCAACGAAGGCTTAATTCCGTATATAAGTGTCAAACAGGCTTTAGATGATTTAAGCTCACCTGTTAATGACGAAAACGATGTTGTGGAATATAGATGCCCGCCGCAGAATAACTATCAGAAAAAGATTAGGACAAAAACTGTTGTAACAGAACATTTTATGCCAAGAATGAGCAAATTAGATAAATATATCTGCGCTCATGTAAAACCCGGCGGAAATTATAATGATATTCCAACCGATGTTCCATCCGCAAGAATCAGAAGATTGCAACGTGATGGAGGACATACTACGTGTTATGGCCGTATGCTCCCAGATGAGCCATCCTATACTATTAACACATATTTTAATCGACCTAATGTTGGATGTAATATCCATTACAGTCAGGACAGGTTAATAACAGTCAGAGAGGCCTTACGGCTACAGTCATTTCCTGATTCATACCAGATTGTTTCAAGCAGCAAACAGGGGAAAAATCTGATTGTTGGTAATGCAGTTCCTCCATTACTTGCTGAAGTTATTGCTGTGGAACTAAGAAAATATTTGTGAGGAAGATTTATGATTAATTATAACGATTCAGAGGTAGGAGTATATCATCCTATATGCGAAAACGCCCTTAACATTGCTCTTAGGCTTCTCGGACAGGATGCTAATTATAGAGTTGTTCATCATCGTTACACAGGATCCTTGGAAATGGACTTTGTTATTGAAAATACCACAACTCACAAGTATCTCTGTGTTATCGAAGTAAAGCGAACTCCTGCAGCAGTAAACAGCACCAGGTATCAATTTCAAGCAATGTCATATGTTCAGAGTAATGCCGGTATAACAGAAAAGCCATATTACATCCTCACTAATCTTGAACGAGCTATTTTATTTAGATATGATCCGGCACGACTGCGGACTTATCAGCAAATGCTTCAGCCGGGCCTTTCCATTATAGGTGATTTTACATCTTTCACGGATGAAAATGCCTTGTGCGATGCTCTTTCTGTCTATTTTAAGGATGCTATTGATGCCATATTGGCTGATCGATATAGCTATTTCTTGACTTTAGATGACTTCGTTGCTGAGATTGAACCTGTCAGATTCGATTATCGTAAATGGAAAAGTAATCTCGCATTGATGCTTTATGAGTATATTCGTGGATCGTTCGACTATGTTGGAAGAACTGACCTACACGATATCCGGGTTTTTCATGGTAATATTCAACAGATATGTAATGAGGGCAGTCGTGTTGATTTTGCTGGTATTTTTAATTACTGCACTACATTATTTGATCCAACGGTATCTGTTGGAACCGCTCTGCTTACGGAGCTTTTCAATTACGGTAAACAGAGCGTGACAGGTGACTCAATTGCGGATACATTGCATCAAATAGTGTCTGCAGGACATGAGCATGAGGGAGAAGTACCCACAGACTTGGAATTGGCAAAAATTGTTGCAATTCTTGCTCACAGCATTAGCGGGGACTTAAACACAGAAGACTATATCTGCGATCCGGCTGCAGGTAGCGGAAATTTGATTAGCTCTGCGATTCCAGTGTATAATCTTGGGTCGAATCAGATGATTGCAAATGATTGCAATCAACAGCTATTAGAACTTTTATCTTTGAGGTTGGGATTAAATTATGCCAGTAGCATAAACACTACTGTCGCTCCCAATATCACCTGCGAAGATATCTCAAATTTGACCCCTGCATATTTTGAAAATGTTAAAGTGCTTCTTGTTAACCCGCCTTTTGTTGCTGGCATTAATTGCGTCACACGCAAACAATCATTTTATCGAGCGATTAACAGAATTACCGGAATGCAAGCAGTAACAAACAATGGGCAGATGCCATTAGAAGCGGTGTTTGTCGAGTTACTCACCGAATTATTGCCTGAAGGTACCACCATTGCCTGCGTATTCCCGAAGACGCATTTAACAGCACGCGGCAACGAGGCTGTTATTATTCGCCAACTGCTTCTATCCAAATTTGGCTTGAAAAAGATTTTCATTTATCCCGGCGAAGGAATCTTCAAGG
>OCRP01001248.1_pt1 | contig 14520 bp, 14 predicted proteins | sample 1538871 | NCBI WGS metagenome assembly OCRP01 (sample SAMN04571731, study PRJEB22368) | human gut metagenome | biome: human gut; material: stool | host: Homo sapiens | place: Luxembourg | collected 2012-09-20 | reverse complement strand
TGTGAAAGTAGGAGGTAAATGCCTTTTATGAATAACATTTACCTCCTACCCAATTGCTGTAAACAAAAAAACTTAACTTGACATTGTTGGCTCATCCGAAAAATGGAGAAACAAAAGATTCAATTGTTCCTGTATGTGACGTAGAAAAAATGAATAAACACCATAGTTAGCCATCGTTTGTGACGTATTTAACATGTCTATGTATGGCATTTAGGCACATAAAATGGGTAATTTTTTCCGAATTTGAGGTATAAAGGAATATAGATAATGTGAGTATCTTTGCACCCAAGAAATTTAGAAATTTAAAAGGCTTAGGATTATGAAGGAATTATTCTTTAATACCATACAGGAGTTCAACGACTTCATAGGGGTGAAAACGCTTCATCCCTTAGTAAGCATTGCGCGTGTAGAGAACACCTCTCCTATACAGGAGGCTGTGCATCACTACGGACTTTATGCCCTCTTTCTGAAGGAAAACAAGGGCTGCAAATTGTCATACGGCAGAACAGAATATGATTTTGACGAGATGACCGTAACCTCGTTTGCTCCAGGACAGTCGGTTAAAGTGAAACCTAATCCAGGAGTACCGCTTGCCAAATATACGGTATTGGCATTCCATCCCGAGTTGCTCAACCGCACCTCGCTTGGCAAGAACATCTCCCGCTATGAGTTCTTCGACTATACAAGCAACGAAGCTCTACACCTATCCGCTGCCGAGGTAAACATCTTCCGTGATGTACTCTCAATGATTAAGCAGGAACTCGAGCATCCTATAGATAGGCATTCACGTGAACTCATCGTTTCAAACATCGAGTTGCTGCTAAACTACTGCCTGCGCTTCTACGACCGACAGTTTATCACACGCGAGGAAATAAATCATTCGGTGGTCAAGAAATTCATCTCTCTGCTCGATGAATACATTGTCCGTGAAGCGATGCGTGAAGGGCTGCCTACCGTAGCCTACTTTGCCGACAAATGCTGCTATTCGCCTAAATATTTCGGAGAATTAGTCAAGACCGAGACAGGCAGAACCGCTAAGAGTCTGATCAACGACCGACTGCTTTCTGCAGCCCGCCAACTACTTGTTGATGAAACCCTCAGCATTACGCAAATCAGCCAGCACCTCGGCTTTGAGTATCCTCAGCACTTTGTCCGCTTTTTCAAGGCACAGACGGGAAAGACTCCAAGCGAGTACCGCAAAACTGCTTAGATATGTAGATATAATGATGTATATATAGAATAACTGTTATTTTTAATACATCGAAGAGTTCCTGAAGAAGAATTTATAAATATGAAAAAAATTGCAACATTCATCATATTAACGACTATTTCACTCAATATTATGGCACAACAGAAAATAGCACAGACAGCAGGGCGCACCCAGTTGGGTGAGTTTGCCCCGGAGTTCGCTCACCTCAACGACGACATTCTCTTCGGAGAAGTATGGAGCCGCAATGACCTGCTTTCATTGCGCGACCGCAGTTTGGTAACCATCACTTCGCTCATCAGCCAAGGAATAACCGACAACTCGCTGAAATATCACTTGCAGTCGGCAAAGAACAACGGAATTACCCGCACGGAAGCGGCAGAGATTATTACTCACATCGCCTTCTACGCAGGTTGGCCTAAGGCATGGGCTGCCTTCAATCTGGCAAAGGAGGTATGGAACGAAGACGTGAAAGGAGAAGACGCCAAGGCTGCTTTCCAGCGCGAGATGATATTCCCTATTGGCGAACCCAACACCGCTTACGCCAAATACTTTAAAGGCAACAGCTATCTGGCACAAATATCTGACAGTCAGATACCTTTCTTCAATGTTACCTTTGAGCCAGGTTGCCGTAACAACTGGCACACGCACCACGCCACAAAGGGCGGCGGACAGATGCTGGTAGGCGTAGCCGGACGTGGCTGGTATCAGGAAGAAGGCAAGCCTGCGCAGGAAATCCTCCCCGGCACAGTCATCCATATTCCTGCCAACGTGAAGCATTGGCATGGTGCCGCAAAAGACAGCTGGTTTGCCCACCTCGCCTTTGAAATACCTGGCGAGAACACATCCAACGAGTGGCAGGAGGCTGTGAGCGATGAGGAGTATAACAAGATAAAATAACAACAATAAGATTTTACAATTATGAAGAAGATAAAGTTAAGCAATGGCGTGGAAATGCCGCAACTTGGATATGGTGTTTATCAGGTGGAACCTGATGAGTGTGAGCGTTGTGTGCTAGATGCGCTCAGCGTGGGCTATCGGATGATAGATACTGCGCAGGCTTATCTAAACGAGGAAGCCGTGGGCAACGCATGGAAGAAGAGCGGCGTCAGTCGTGATGAGATTTTCCTCGTTTCCAAGGTCTGGCCTTCCAACTATGGCGATGGACAGACCATGAAGAGCATTGACGAGAGTCTGCGCAAGCTGCAGACCGACTACATCGACCTGATGCTCCTCCACCAGCCTTACTGCGACCGCTACGGTGCTTACCGTGACTTGGAAAAAGCTTACAAGGCAGGAAAGGTTCGTGCCATCGGAGTGAGCAACTTCTTTCCTGATCATCTTATAGACCTGGCTTCAAACATGGAGATTGCGCCGATGGTGAACCAGATGGAGACGCATGTGTTCAACCAGCAACACGAGACCCGAAAGTTCATGGATGAGTTTGGCACCAAACTCATGGCATGGGCCCCGTTGGCAGAAGGCCAGAACGGACTGTTCACCAACCCTACCCTCACCCAGATTGGCGAGAGATACGGCAAGACTGCCGCACAAGTAGCCTTGCGCTGGCTGCTGCAGAGCGATGTAATCATCATCCCGAAGACCATTCACAAGGAACGAATGCAGGAGAATCTGAACCTCTTCGACTTTGAACTTGATGCTGAGGACATGCAGAAGATTGCTGCGCTCGACACCGCCCACAGTCTCTTCCTCGACCATCATAGCGGAGAAACAACCAAGCAGTTTATGGAATGGAGAGCTGTGGTGAAACCTACGGAATAGAAGAAGAACTCATGCAGGTGGCGAGTGGCTTCGCCACAAGCCTTGGAGAGGAGAAATGAATGGAGCAGTAAACACCATCGAGCTATTACAATTACAGTTATTACAGTTATTACAAAAGGGTGGAATATCTTACACATACCTATTAAAGACTTTATAACTAATTAATGATCAATAAGTTATATATAGAAAAGACAGAAATAGCAACCCTTGTAAATAAAACTGTAATAACTGTAATTGTAATAACAGTCCACGCCATACTCTCTCTAAAAGGCTTAAAATCAACAACTTAACAAATCATCAGACATGACAAATTTTAAATACAATCCCAGTAAACACACCCCTCCAGCTATGCCACGCCTCGGAAAAGGCACCGAATGCGTGCAACTTTTGCTATCGCAAGTGTCCAAGGACATGCATCAGCCACTCGTCCAATGCTTTTCCTAATACTTGGCACACATGTAAGTGGGGCAGAATTCATGTATCCCGACAAAAGTTGGAAGGAAACAAGCGGAATGTTGGCAAATCTCGTAGCCGATAGTGGCGTTGGCAAGGGTCAGCTGTCAAGCATAGTGGGTCTTCCTATTGTTCTGTAATGTCCTTGTCTATCCATTTGTATTCAATTTTACCTTCATTATATCATTCATACACACCATTCTTATAGTCCTCTTGGAATTTTCTGCATGTCTTGCCCGTCTGCTGCTTGAAAAAACGCATCAGGTGGGATGGCTCGGGGAAACTGAAAGCATAGGCTATCTCACTTATAGACTTGCTGGTGAACAGAAGTTCGTTTTTGATTTCTGCCAACAGTCGTTGTTTCAGCAGATAGGTAGCCGACACTCCATACTGCGCCATCACGCTATGGTTGAGGGTGATGCGGCTAATCTTGAGCAGCGAGGCGTAGTCCTGAACACGTTGCAACTTCCGGATGTGGGTTTCCATCAATTCCACAAACTGAAAGGCATAATAATTCTTAGGAGTAGCCAGAGGCAATTGATGCTCAAGGGTGTAATGGCGATTCATAATTGTCAGCAGATAGTAGAGTACGCTGACGATGATGTTGTAGCTGTCGGCTTGAGGCTTCCGAAGTTCTGTCCGTATTTTCTTGAGCAGCCGCTGATATTCTTCGCATTCATTTCCCGAGCACATCAAATAGGGAGGAGTATCGGTCTGCTGACAGTATTGCAGACGATAGACAAAGAACTTGTCGGCAATAAACGTCCGCATAAAATCCTCACGGAATATCAAAAATTCGTAGTCGAGAGCCGCCTCATCGATGTGCCACTCCTGCTGCTGGTGAGGCTTCACGATGAGCACCATGCCGTCTTTCAGGTTTATCTTCCTGTAGTCTATCAGCACATAGCCATTAGCCTTCTTGATGAAAAATATTTCGAAGAAGTCGGTCTTGAACACTTCATGCTCCGTGAGCACCCGAGGGTACTCGCCACCATAAGCTGTGTTGATGTAGAAATCTACGCCACAATCCGTCTTGCTGAACGGCACTTCTACCAGACGTTGTCTTTGCTTTGCCATAATCTTAATATGCTTTTTTATGCAAAGGTGCATCTTTTCGATGAATTATCAAAATGGCACAACTGGAGAATGAAATGGTATAAATAAATTTAACAACTAAAGCTACCTTTGCACCATAGTTCGAAATAAAAACATTAAGATTATGAAAACTCAACAGATCAGAAATGCCACCATCATTATCGAGTATGCGGGAAAGCGATTCCTCGTTGACCCCATGCTCGGCAAGAAAGGGTCGTTTGCTCCTTTTCCGTTCTCTCACCATCAGGAGTTGCGCAACCCGCTCCACAACCTACCTATGAAGGCAGAAGAAATTGTCAACAACATAGACTGCGTACTACTTACCCATCTGCACCCTGACCACATAGACAATACCGCCTACGAGCTACTGAACAAGAAGGTTCACATCTTTGTGCAAGACGAGCAAGACAGGAAGACTGTCATGAATCATGGCTTTACCAACGTGGAAATAATTGGCGATGACTCACGTTTCGGCGACATCCGCCTTACAAAGACAGAAAGCCATCACGGACACTGGTGGATGCTCCCCTTAGCAGGTCACACCTGCGGCTATGTGCTGCGTCATGAGGCAGAACCTGTCTGCTATCTGGCAGGTGACACAATCTGGTACAGCGGCGTACGCAGAAATATAGACCGCTGGCACCCGCAGGTTATTATTGTGAACGCAGGCGGAAACAAATTCTATATAGGCGGACATGTCATCATGCACATTCCGGATGTTATGAAGGCAATGGACTATGCCCCTTGGGCAACCTTCGTGGCAACCCATCTTGAAGGTGTCAACCACAATCAAGTCAGCCGTGCTGCCATTAGAGAAGAAGTCTTGAAGTGCGGCAAGAAAGACCGCATTCATATTCCCGAAGATGGAGAGATTATAGAACTGTAGTTCCACGATGGACAGATAGCTTCAAAGAGTCTGAAAAATAAAAACAGAACATAGTTAAAATACATTAAAGCAAAATCCGTAAGCATCTGACATAGCCAATACTAACCTTTAGGTAACTGAGGCAACAATAAGTGCCTTCTTGTATAATCCGCTGAATGTCATTAACTTTGCAGAGCAATTTTGCAAAAAACAAAACAATAAAGACAACAGAAAGACATGAAGAATTATGCAATCAAGAACCTAAATGGTTGGCAGAACGTAGAAGGCAAGACATTCCTTGGCAAGGAACTCGGAATGACCGGTGCAGAAGCATCGTTACAGCGTATTGCTGCTGGCGAAGACGCACCCTTCCTCCATTCTCACAAGACCCACGAAGAGCTTTATGTGATCATCTCGGGCAAAGGCGAATATGAAGTGGACGGCGAGAAGACAGCCGTAAGCGAAGGCACCATCATCCGTGTATCTCCAGCAGGCGTACGTGCATTGCGCAACACCTCAGACAAAGACATGGTGATGATGTGCATTCAGTACGAGTCGAAGCCTATCACAGACTTCATGGAAGATGCCAACATCATCCCCTTAGACAAATAATGAACGAAAAAAAAGAACAGACTAAAAGAGACATAAGAGACGCATTATTCATTGACTGCCCTATCCGCAATGTCCTTGCGCGTGTAGGCGACAAATGGTCGCTCCTTGTGCTGTACAAACTACAGCACAAGGAGCCTATGCGTTTTAAGGAACTGCAACGTCAGATGCCCGACATCTCGCAGAAGTCGCTCACGCAGACGCTCCGCACCCTCAAGGAAGACGGCTTCATAAGCCGTGAAGTCTTCCCTGAAATCCCCCCACGTGTGGAATACAGCCTAACACCACGCGCCCTCTCCTTCCTGCCACTCGTGGAAAACATAATAAACTGGGCAAAGGAGAACATGGAAGAGATAATGGCAGACAGAGCGAAGAACAAACAATAAAGGACATCATCCACCATTTTTCCCAGACCTTTCCCGCGAGCCTCATCATATGGTGAGCGGTCTGAGAGAATCACGCCCGAGCAGAAGGATTATATGCGGACATTGAAGATAAAATAATTATGCCACAAGACACTTCTACATATTACGTTTGGATAGGTGGCTCATGTGATTATGCCCATAAAGAGCGAGCTGGTGGGCTGCCGTTGTGATTGAGCATATTTCTCTTTAAACTTTCAGGCACGATCTGCGTCTAATTCTTAGATGGTGTAAAAAATCCATCACAACTAAGGTATTATATTTTTAAAATTTGTGGCTTATGAAAAGATTTTTTCGAATATTGATGTTGACAGACAAGCTAAATACGTTCTTGAGATAGAATATGAACAGAATAAAGGAAGAGAAGCAAGTAGTGGAGCAGATGATACGTCTTTACTGCAGGAAGATGGAGGGCAACAAGGAATTGTGCCCTTCCTGCAAAGATTTGCTACAATACGCTTCTGCAAGACTGGAACGTTGCAAGTTCGGCGAGAACAAGCCCACTTGCAAGAAATGTCCCATCCACTGCTATCGCCCTCAGATGAAAGAACAAATGTGCAAAGTGATGCGCTGGGCAGGTCCGAGAATGATTTTGTATCACCCGGTTGCTGCCATCAAGCATATCATAAGAGAATTGTAACAAGCGGGAATAACAATACAGATTGCAATAATACAGATTGCAATAATGGCCTATTTGCGCATCTATTGGTTTAAAATAAAGCTAAGCCTTAAAACAGAATTTGTATCATTGGTTACCTTGCAACGGTCATCGACACGCTCATTTACAAGCCACACAATTTTGTCTTCAGCATCGCAGACAACAAGCTGACGACGCTTCTCAAACACGTTCTTTTTTTTATCCGTAAGATAATCGCTTATAAGCTTAAAGCCCTTCATGCCGAACGGCACAAACTTATCGCCAGCAACATAACGACGAACAGTTAACGGAAACAACACGTTTTGCGCATCCAAGCAAACACAATCGGCTTGCTTGCTTAATGAAAACGTAGAATCACGTTCTATCTGTTCAATTTTTAATTTATCGTTTTCTTGGTTAAGAACATAGGTGCCAACCTCGGGCAGTTTAATTGGCTTAAACGCCATCTCCTCTCGTTTTTCAATAAGTATGCGTCCACGAGTAAGAGCCATTGAATAATCCTCGCTCTGCCACTCTTTTGTGCCATGTTGTTCCTGGCTCATTATGGAACGATAAACCTCGTTTATCTGACTGGGCTGAAAGCCGTAACGCTTCAACAGGGTATAAAGGAGATATTCGGGTGACGGAAAACTAAGCAAACGCTCTACATCATAACTATTAACTTTCAAACCATAAGAAAGAGCCTCATCTAACGAATGGTCTATAATTTTGCACGCTTCAGCTACATGTTCAGCCGCTTTTGCTATTGTTGTTTTCACATCAGGGTTCAGCTCTTGAAGAAGAGGAAGAATCTGAAGACGAATTTTGTTGCGCATCACATCTGCCACAAGATTAGTGCTGTCTGTGACGTAGTTTTGATTTTTGCAGCCAAGATAATTTATAATGTCTGCTCGGCTCACGCACAGAAGAGGCCTCAGAACATTGCCGTTTACAGGCAATATACCGCGTAAGCCATGAACGCCAGTACCGCGAACCAAGTTCAAGAGAACTGTCTCCACGCTGTCATCGCGATGATGGGCTACACAAATGCCATCAAGCGAAAGATCTTTACACAGGTTTTGAAAATAAGCATAGCGGAGCGAGCGGGCTGCCATCTCTATGCTCACATGATGAAGGGCGGCGTAACCTCGCGTGTCGAAATGGGCAAGATGCAGAGACACACCACGGCGCTCACACAGGTTCTTACAAAACTGTTCGTCCCTGTCCGACTCTTCTCCACGAAGATGAAAATTACAATGAGTCGCTTCTATATGAAACCCCATGTCTTGCATGGTTAACAGCAACGCCACACTATCTGCTCCTCCAGATAAGGCAACAAGATAATGACCTGTAGCACGAACCACATTGTGTTGCGCTATATAGGTCTTTATCTTTGACAAGAACTGTTTTTCTATTTTGCAATTTTCACCTTGTAACATGAAAAGATTTTTATAAGGAATGAACGTTTTCTAAGAGTCGTTAGCTCTTAAAGCTGTGTTACTATTCTACATACAGCACCAATCCCTTAAGATATTCTCCCTCAGGGTGGTAGATATTTATCGGATGATCTGCAGGCTGATGCAACTGATGCAAGATGCGCACCTTGCGGTTAGCCTGTACGGCAGCAGTAAACACGGCATTGCGGAAGTTGTCTTTTGACACAACCTGCGAACAGCTGAAGGTGAACAATATGCCTCCTGGCTTTATGCGCTGAAGACCTTTCACGTTAAGACGTGTGTAGCCTTTGAGCGCATTGTGAAGAGCTGCACGATGCTTGGCAAAAGCTGGTGGATCGAGAATTATAAGGTCATATTTCTTGTCGTTGGCGTCAAGAAACTTGAATGCGTCCTCGCAGAACGCTTCATGACGCGGGTCGTTACCAAAGTTGTCGGCAATGTTGCGGTTGGTCAGCTCAATTGCCTTTGCGCTACTGTCTACCGAGTGCACAATGTTGGCACCACCACGCATGGCGTATACAGAGAAGCCGCCTGTATAACAGAACATGTTGAGAACAGAACGATCCTTGGCATACTGCTCAAGCAAGCTTCTGTTTTCGCGTTGGTCAACAAAGAAGCCGGTTTTCTGGCCACGAAGCCAGTCGACATGAAACTTCAATCCGTTCTCCATAGCCACATCGTTTTCGTCGCCACCATATATGAAAGAGTTTTCATGCTCCACATCAGCCTTGAAGGGAAGCGTTGTTTCACTCTTGTAATAGATATTCTGTATGCGCGACCCCATAACCTCAACCAACGCCTCGCTGATAGCGTGGCGCATGAGGTGAATGCCTACACAATGGGCTTGCATAACGGCTGTCGGACCATAACAATCAATCACCAAGCCAGGAATGTTGTCGCCCTCACCATGAACCAGTCGATAGGTGTTGTTGTGGGGATTGTCGGCAATAGAAATTGCACGGCGCATGTCAAGAGCCGATTTCAGACGCGAGGTCCAGAACTCATGGTCTATGACAGTATCCTTGAACGTAAGTACGCGCACGGCGATGGAACCTATCTGGTACATGCCGACAGCAATAAACTCTCCATTGCTGCTTATCACACGCACAAGCTCGCCCTCTTCCACACCATCATCAATGGCGGCAATGGCTCCTGAGAACACCCAAGGATGAAAACGTTTCAAACTCTCTTCCTTGCCTCTCTTAAGATATATTGATTTATACATATTGTTTTTGATGTTTTGTTTTTTATATTGGGCAATCTCTAATAAGAATGTGTTGTCTTCAACAATAAGGTTCTACTGTTCTTTTACCTTTACCTCTGTTGTTTCTGATTCCACTTTAGCAGCAGTTAAGCGCTTAGCTTTAGGCTTGGTTGCCTTTGGCTTTACTTCTTTGTCTTTAACCTTAGCTTCTTCTGCTTTTGCTTTTGCCATCTCCTCTTTTACCTTTGCAAGATTATCCTTTGCCTTGGCATAAGCTTCTTTAACCCTTGCCATCTCTACCTTAGCCTCAGCTAAAGATTCCTTGGCTTTGGCTAGCATTTCCTGAAGCGTCAGCTGATTGTCTTTTGACGAGGCCTCCTTATCATTTAAAGCTGCCTCTGAAGAGACGTCTTTAGTAGGTTCTTCCTTATCATTGGCAGCATCGTTAGGAGTAGCTGCCTCAACAGGTTTTTCCTTTACCTTGACAAGCTTAAAATCGCCTTCTGCCTCAAGACGCAGAATTTCCTGATACAGGTTTATGCAAGCCCAAGCATCGGTAGCAGCATAACGTTTCTGCTTTTCGTTCAAGACATCTGCCTCCCAGTTGGTAAGGCGCTGGCGCTTGCTTATCTTCTCGCCAAAAATGTTGGCATAGAGCTTTTGCAAACTCAGATCTTCTATACCTATACGTCCAACAATATTTTGGATGTCAATAAACAGACCGGGGGTAAAGTCGGTACGGCGATGCAACGAACATATGTCGTCATGCCAAGACAGTCCGATCATCGGAACGGTAGTGTTTGACAGCAAACGAATGACCGAAGGAGGCATACCGATAAAATTAAGACGGAACAAAAAGCAGACCTCGCGCGTAGATACCTGAAGGAGGGCCACCTTGTGCATGTGTCCCTTCTTAAACGAGGGTTTGGTCTCTGTGTCCACACCCATGATGTCGCAAGACAAGAGATAATCTACCGCTTTGTCGGCCTCGCTCTCGCTCTGCACCACAACTATTTTTCCCGGAAATAACACTTGGGGCAAAGCGTTAATTTTGTTTTTGTCGTATTTGTTGTATATTGTTTTCATCGTCCCTTTTACTTACAAATTGCAAAATTAGAAAAAAAGTTATGATTTTTTGAACGTTTCCAACTTTTTTACACTATTTTTGCAGTAAAATAAGTAAGTCATACTAATGGGAAAAAGAAAATCAGGACAAAAACAGGCAAAAACAAACAGCTTGACGAGTCTTCAAAACATATTAAGTAACGAACGTGCCGACTTTATTTTCGGACTATTGTTTCTTGCTGTCGCAGCAATAATGTTCATCGCTTTCGTGTCATTCCTGCGCACCGGACAGGCAGACCAGAGCATATTGGAGAACATGCGTCCAAGCGAGTGGCAGAACGAGAAGAACATCTTTTCCAACTGTTGTCACAGTTTTGGAGCCATCGTGTCTTATTTTTTCATAACACTAAGCTTCGGTCTCTCATCCTTCGTCATTCCAATATTCATGATTGCCGTAGGCATGAAGCTCATGGGTATCTTCAACCTTAATATATGGAAATGGTTCTTCTCCCTGACGGTTGTCATGGTGTGGAGCTCCGTTGCCTTTGCAAAGTTTCTTGCGCCCATCATGCGAGACGAAGTTTATAACCCGGGCGGCAACCATGGTCTCTATTGCATGCAACATCTTGAGAACCTCATAGGCTCTCCTGGCTTAACCATCACACTCGTTGTGACAGCCATTATATTCCTTACCTTCATCAGTTCGCAGACCATCATTCTTATAAGAAAAATGCTCAATCCTGTGAAATATCTTACGAGTAAGGTAAAGATTACGGTTACAAACTCAATGGACGCAAACTATAACCAGGAGGAGCACACAACAGACGTAAACACGCAAAACGAGGACGATGAAAATGAGCAGAAGCACGCTCAACAGGAGCAACAGGACGCTCAGGAACCACGTTACGGAGCGACGGTAATAAATCTGACCGACACCAACACTCCTGAGCTAAAGAAAGCGGAAGACGAAACAGCCGACGGCAAGCAAGGCGACGATCCTGACACAGAAGACGGGGGCAACGCAACAACCATTACTCTTGACCCCAAAACGCCAGTTAAAAATGACAACAATCAGGACGCAGCAAAGGCAGACGGCAAGGGGTCTCTCCTTATAGAGGTGGCAAAGGGTGACGAGAAGGCCAACGCGTCAACCTTAAATGTGGAAAGTCAGCTCCACACGCCAATCAATCCCAAAGAGCCTTTCACACGATATAAGTATCCGACGCTCGACTTGCTAAAAAAATATGACGACGCCACGCCTACAGTCGACATGGACGAGATCAACAGCAACAACGCTCGCATTGTAGAAGTGCTCAACAGTTTTGGCGTGGGCATAAAAGAGATAAAAGCAACTGTAGGCCCCACCATCACGCTCTATGAGGTTACACCTGCCGAGGGCGTGCGCATCTCAAAAATCCGTAACCTTGAAGACGATATTGCCCTCAGCCTTAGCGCTCTCGGCATTCGTATTATAGCTCCTATACCTGGCAAAGGAACGGTAGGTATAGAGGTGCCGAACAAGAAGAAGAACATCGTGTCGATGGAGAGCATTCTCAACTCGCGTAAGTTTAAAGAGTGTAAGTATGACCTGCCTATAGCGCTCGGAAAGACCATCACCAACGATGTCTACATTGCCGACCTCACTAAGATGCCTCACCTCCTTGTGGCCGGTGCCACAGGCCAAGGCAAGTCGGTTGGTCTGAATGCCATCATAACCTCTCTTCTCTACAAGAAGCATCCAAACGAACTGAAGTTTGTGCTTGTTGATCCGAAGAAGGTCGAGTTTAGCGTCTACAACCCCATTGCTGACCATTTCATGGCCTCGTTAGACGAAAATGTGGATGAGCCAATCATTACAGACACGTCTAAGGTTGTAAAGACCCTCAACGGTCTCTGCGCACTCATGGACAACCGATACGGCTTGCTTAAAGATGCGGGAGCGAGAAACATAAAAGAGTATAACGAGAAATATCTTAACCATAAGCTCAACCCCGCTCACGGTCACGAGTTCATGCCTTACATCGTCGTCATCATTGACGAGTTTGGAGACCTTATCATGACAGCAGGAAAGGACATTGAGCGTCCTATAGCCCGCATAGCACAGCTTGCACGTGCCGTGGGCATACACATGGTTATCGCCACACAGCGTCCTACGACCAACATCATAACAGGCACCATCAAGGCCAACTTCCCTGGACGCATGGCCTTCCGCGTGAGCGCCATGATCGATTCAAGAACCATCCTCGACCGACCTGGTGCAAACCAGCTCATAGGAAAGGGCGACATGCTTATCATCAACGGAAGCGAACCCATCCGTGTGCAATGTGCATTTGTCGACACGCCTGAGGTAGAGCGCATAAACAAGTACATTTCAGAACAAAGCGGTCCCGTGGAACCCATGCCCGTACCTGAGCCTGTCAATCCTGATGGTGGCGACTCAGCCATGGCAGCAGGAGGTTCAGGCGAGATAGGAAGCCTTGATCCCTACTTTGAAGAAGCAGCACGCTCTATTGTAAGCACGCAGCAAGGCAGCACCAGCATGATTCAACGCCGCTTCTCTATAGGCTACAATCGTGCCGGACGACTCATGGACCAGCTCGAAAAGGCAGGTATCGTTGGAACAGCTCAAGGCAGCAAGCCACGCGAGGTGCTAATAAGCGATGAAAACCAGCTTAACACTCTGCTTGCCAATTTAAAGAAATAAAAGCAACAAATGCGTGAGAGAGAAGTTCTGAAGATTTCTCTTGAAAAGCAATTTTGGAAACATTAACGAAAGAGCATTAATGAAAGAAAGGACATTATTTGTGAGCGACATGGACGGCACGTTGCTCAACAGCCAGTCTGAGCTGTCGCCTTCAACAATAGAGCGCCTTAACACGCTCATCAACGACAAGGGAGTGCTCTTTACCGTAGCAACAGCTCGCACACCGGCTACAGCAACAATCTTGATGAAAGATGTAAAGAGCAACATTCCTTACATTCTCATGACTGGTGCCGCATTGTGGGATCCACAGCAAGGTTGTTTCTCAAACGTAAGGACGATGAGCAATGAAGCGGTAGAACAAATATTAGAGGTCTTTGCGAAACACCATGTCGCACCTTTCGTCTATCGTCGACATGGCAACACGCTCATAGTGCACCATAGCCACAACATGACGGAGCGCGAGAAGGCCTTCATGGAACCTCGCGTTCAAACACCCCTGAAGCAGTTGCGCCTGTGCGACAAAATCGCTGCCCACGACGTCGATGAAGCCATGCTTGTATTCTCACTTGGCCCCTACCCTGCTATGGACGCCATAAACAAAGAGCTACGAGAGCGCGGCGTGGCTTGCTCACCAGCATGCTATTATGACATTGACGACTCCTCACAAGGAATCCTTGACATTTATGCTCCTGACACCAACAAGGCGTCGGCCATAAAGCGTCTGGCCAATGAGCTTGGCGCCACACGCATTGTTGTGTTTGGCGACAATCGCAACGATCTGTCCATGATGCGCATAGCCGATCATAGCGTGGCTGTGGCAAACGCCTATGACGAGGTAAAAGCACAAGCCGACGAGGTTATTGGCTGTAACGACGACGATGCTGTTGTGAAATGGATTGAAGAGAATTGTTGAACCCAAATCGGTCATTAGGATTTTACCATCATTCTTTGAACCGCAGGCTTCGCTGCCTTCGGCAGCTCAACCAGCGGTTATGGATATTCGCCGCCTTCGGCGACGCT
>OCRP01001233.1_pt1 | contig 14652 bp, 8 predicted proteins | sample 1538871 | NCBI WGS metagenome assembly OCRP01 (sample SAMN04571731, study PRJEB22368) | human gut metagenome | biome: human gut; material: stool | host: Homo sapiens | place: Luxembourg | collected 2012-09-20 | reverse complement strand
CAGTTCCGTGATTCGCTCGCCGAAGATCGTTTTGAGATACGTGACGAGCGCATCGCGCACCGGGCGGTCGAGCGCGTTGCCGACAGCGGTGTCTGCGGCAGCAGCAATGGGATCGGCCGAGACCGGCAAATCCCCTGCCGCATACCGCAGCGTGAGTTCCGCGAATCGGCGGGCAGCACGAATAGAGAGCGCAAAGGAGCGGTTCTCAAACCCCAGAGGGGATTGAGCTGCCTTGCACCTTGAGCCCGCTGCCGCACGCGCCGCGAGCGCACAGATTTCTTCTGCTGCGGCCTCACCCGCACGCACGACGAGATCAGCCTCGAGTGACGCCAGAAGCACACGCGCTTCGTCGGCCTCATGGAGTCCTTCGCATCGCAGGTGCCACATACGGTCAATGACCGATCGGTCCTGAATCTGCCGGCCGAAATAGCCCGCTGCGAGTTCCGTCGAATGCCCGCGGGTATTGTCGGTAAAGACAATGCGCGCGAGCGGATGACGATCAATCACCTCGCCCGTCTGATCAATTTCGAGGGGAAGCCCTTCCAAAAGATCATTGGCGGAGACCCAGACTTCCGGCGGTGCCGCTGAGAACTCATTGATGAGGAGTACCCAGCCGTTGCGCCATGCGAGCGCTGCCGGGCCGTCGACCCAAGTCATGCCGCTGGGTCCGAGAACCCAGCGGCCGATGAGTTCTCGGCGGTCCATCCGCGGCCGGGCCGTAAAAACCACGGCCGGCATCTGCATCACTGCGCAAAATGCGAGCACCGAGGCAGTTTTGCCGGAACCGGCGGGTCCGCTGATGAGGAGCGGTTCTGCACCGCCCCAGTTCCACCAGCCGGCGATGCCGTCATACGCCTCGGGCGCAAAATGCCATCCGCGCGGGAGTTCCGGCACGCGCAGCGCACCTTCTCTCGTGAGATCGTCTCTGACATAACCCCTGGCAGCGGGATGCGCCTCATCGCTGAGGTGCAGCCCAAAACGGCTGGCCGGGACAGCTGCGATTTCCTGCTTCATTGATTTTCTCCAAAAAGAAAAACCCCAGAGCGCGTACGCGCCTGAGGCGAGCTTCGAAACCGAACCTGTCCTGCGAGGGCGAACGCCCTCAGGGGTTCAAGTTTTATTGATGTGCACGGATATTGACCGGAGTCTTGAAGGCCGTGCGTCCTTCAGCTGTAAGCGTTTTCAATATTGCAGGAGTTGCGCGGATTTTGCAAGTGCGCCAGCAGAGCCTCATCAATAGATGATGCCGGCAGGCTTTCAGACGGCCTGCCGGTCAGTGAAGACCCTCAGTCCGCTTTGGGGAGTTCGAGCTTCGCGCCGTCGCGCCAGATGCCCGTCACCCGAAGTTCGGCGAGTTTAGAGGGCGCCGTCATGAAGGGATTCCCTGAAAGCCGAATGAAGTTTGCCCGGGCTCCCGGTTCAATAACGCCGATTTGACCGTTTTCGGGCATGACCAGTGCGGCGCGGCCGGTGTAAAGCGCCAGAGCCGTGCCTACAGACACTGCCTCATCAGGCCCAAAAACGCCGTCGTCGGCGTCGCGGCGCGTGACTGCGGCCGCGAGAGATACAAAGACGCTGTCCGGATCTGCCCAGGTCGTGCACGGCGCGTCGGACGACAAAGCAAAGGCATCCAATCTTTGGGCGATGCTCTTTACCGGATAAGCCGCGTTGAAGTCGGCGTCGGAAAGCGATGCACGGTAGCTGCGCCATTCGGCAAACGGAAAGATGATCTGCGTGGTGAATGCGGGCTTCAAGCGCATCTGATCAATGCGCTCGAGCTGATCAGGCCGCAAGAGACTCGCGTGCTCGAGGCGAACGCTCGGAACATCAGCGAGCCATGGATCGACATCCGAAAGCCAGTCGAGCACGGCATCGATTGAACGGTCTCCCATGATGTGAATCGAGAGCTGCACGCCGTTTCGGCGCGCATAAGAGAGTGCGGCGAGGAATACGGGTTCTTCGAGCGTCATCATCCCGCAGGGATAGTCGAGCTTTTCGCCCTCAGCGGTTTTGTAGGGGTTCCGCACGGCCGCCGTTTTGCCCGAAATCGAGCCGTCGGCAAAGAGCTTGATGCCCGCATAGCGAACCGGGCCCCGCAGTTCATCGGCACGAAAGTCCGGCATGCCCGACGAGTCTTCGCCGCTCTGCCACACGGCATAGAGGTTGAAGTCCACCGGCAGACCGCGGCGGCAGGCTTCGCGGTAAAGCGTCAGGGGCTCCGGGTCACTCCCGCGCATGACCATCATGTTGGTCGTGGTGAGAATGCCGTGCGACAAGTAATGGTCTTTGAGCTTTAAGAGCGATTCAACGGCGCTTTCGAACGTTTTGGCCGGTTTGGCGTGTGCCTCAAGAAAGCGTACGGCACCGAGCTCAATCAATCGGCCGTCAGGCTCCCCGTTTGCATCGCGGCCGAACGCTCCGCCCTCCGGATCCGGCGTGTTTCGGTCAATGCCGGCCATCTCGAGGGCCTTGGAATTCACGACCGCTGAGTGATAGTCCGAGCGGCGGATGAAGACCGGCCGGTCAGCTGAAACCTGATCAAGGTCACCTTTGAGCGGTGTGCGGCCCTCAGCGAGAAGACTTTCGTCATATCCCCAGCCTTCAATCCAGCCCTCCGGATTCTTCGCAGCCATTTTGCGCAGAGCGCTCTGGAGTTCCGGTATCGAACGAACGGTCGGCGGCGTACAGGCGGCCGCCCCCATTGTCATGGCCAGGCCATCGGGATGCGCATGTGCATCAATGAAGGCCGGCATGACAAAAGCGCCGCGCATATCGATCGTGACGATTTCAGTGCCGTCAGGCGCTGGTGAGTCGTCGGCAATAAAAATACCGTCTTCAACCGTGAATTCCGTGAGAAACGGTTCACCGGTACGACCCGGAAAGGCACAAAGGTTCTTATAGTGAATTCGCGACATGACTGATGGTCTGGGGAAAAGCTTCCCTGTCCGCTTTATGAATGTTGGCGGCGAACGCACAGAGGCGTCCGCTATGATGACGCAGATTCTACTCAGCCCAATCTTTCGTGCATCCGACTTCACCGTCAACGTGAAAAACTCTTTGCCGCGCTTCAACCTGCATCAGAAGATTTCTCTACTGTGGAAATGCGTAATTCGATCTGAAGAAATCGATTCGCATTGGAGAACCTTGTGAGTGCCCGCGATCCTGCTGCTGACCGGACTGCATGAATTAAAAGAAACACAGAACATACATTTCAGCGGCTGCCGGCAGTTTGAAGTCAAAAGCCCGCCGCTGCAGTCTGGAGAACCTCGATGAATCATCCTGCCATTGCACGCCGCAGTCTGCTCACGGCTGCCGGATGCGCATTGCTGCGGCCTGCAGCAGCCTCGTCGGGGCATGAACGGCTGCAGAACAAAACTTATGCGGCCGACATCATCGTCATCGGTTTTGGCGCAGCCGGCGCATCAGCTGCCATTGAGGCCGCACGAGCTGGATCGAGTGTTTTAATTCTCGAAAAATCACCCCAAAAGTCTCACTGTTCCTCTACCCGAATGTCCTCGGGCATTTACCTTTGTCCCGACCGAGGCATCAGCGAAGAAGTCCTTGCTCAATATATAGCGTCAACCTACCTGCCCGACGGAGGCGTTTCCTACCGGGAAGGAAAGATGGATCCGGATTTGACCGCGCTTGCTCGAATTTGGGCCAAGCTGGGGCCGCAAACTTATGAATGGCTCCACAGCTTGGATCCAGACTTTCGGCAGGCGACTTCGGCGCTTTTCACAACGCCGCGGTTTATGCGCCTTTGGGAGGGCTACCGCCCTCACCTTCAAGGGCTCATCGCGACTTACGGCAGATGGAAAGGTTTTCAGCACAGCACGTTCGGCTCCCCCAAATTGGAAACCAGCGGCGGGGAAGCGCTCTATGCCTGTTTGAATGAAGGCATCCGGTCCGCGTCAGGCATTTCAATTCGCTATGCCTTTCAGGCAACGGAGCTGATTGTCGACGGCGATGCCGTCATCGGCGTGCGTGCAGTTTCAGAGAACTCCGAACATCAGTTTCTGGCTCGGCAAGCCGTTATCCTCACGTGCGGCGGCTTTGCTTTTAACCGAACCATGCGCGCTTCGCTTCTCCCAGCAAGCGGAAATCAATTTTGGGCCGCTTCGAGCGCCCCGGAAAATACGGGCGACGGCATCAATATGGCGCTTCGCGCCGGAGCAGCACTCATTGCGTCCTGCAGTTACTTTGATCGTTTCTGTGCGCTCCTGCCTCAAAAGTACAACGGCATCCGTCTGGGCGTACCGCTCAGCTGTATCGGAAGCCCTCACTCCATCCTCGTCGACAATTTTGGAAGACGCTTCACCAGCGAATCGGAGCTTCGCGATCAGGAGCAGCACTACGGGTTCTATCAGGAACTGCTTCAATTCGATCCTGCAACGCTCTCATTCCCGCGCGCTCCGGTCTGGCTGATTTTTGATCACGCTCTGATGCTGAACGGCCCGCTCGCCACGCTCGGCGAAGGTTCGACCGTCAGCGGCCTGACGACCTGGTCAGAAGATAATCTGGAGGCCGTGCGCAAGGGATGGATTTTGACGGGCGAAACCATAACGGAACTGGCCCAAAGAATTGCCCGGCATCCCGACAATGCATCCAGGCTTTCCGCTGAGCTGCTCCAAAAAAGCATCACTCACTTCAACCGCGCCGCCCAATCGGGATTTGATGAACAGTTTGACCGTGATCCCAGTACTTTGGAACCCATTGCTCAGGCTCCGTTTTATGCGATGCCTGTATCCATTGATGTGCCTCATATGGGGGCCGGCCTAAAAACCGACCGCAACAAACAGGTTCTGCGCTGGGACAATACACCGATCGAGGGACTCTACGCCGCGGGAGAAACTGCGCCGGTCAGTCAATTCGTTCATGACCGCGGCGGACATCTTTCTGAATGTCTGGTATTTGGGCGTCACGTCGGCCGCATTGCCGCTGCGATGCCAAAGCGAGGCCGGCAATGAGAATCCGCAGCCTGAAGCACAAGCAGCTGATCGCTTTGCTGCTTATCGCCCTGACGCCGCTCTTCGCACTCACTGCCTCGATGTGGATGCAAGCCCAAAACAGCAAGGAACAAGCCGTTCAGACTTATCAAGGATATGCCGATACCATTGCCATCGCTCTTGAGAAGGAATTGGATCGTCAGAAAGAACGGCTTGAAGAAGCTGCCGTAGCTGCAGGCCTGCTCTTTAGCTCCCCTGATAACGCTGACATCAGGGCTTTTGAGCAAATTCTTTATATTACGTCTGGCCGATACAGCTCCAGCATCGCAGTGAACGTCAGCGGCCAATTGCTCGCCTATTCTTCTGCGCTTACGACGGATCAGGCCGAAAGCATCATCACGAATCCTTCCGAACATTGGTTTTTCCGGCAAACAATCCGGAGCGGCCGGACAACTTTAGGGGAAGCGAAGGATTCGAATTCAGGTGCTCATGTCTTCATTGGAACGCCCGTTTTCAGCCGCAGCATTTATCCGCGAATTGATACGGTTTTGATTGCTAAAGTCGACTTGCAGAAACTGCTGGAGACTGCAGCCGATGCTTATTTGCCGGCGAATGCTTCCATTACGCTCGAAAGCAGCCGCAGCGAGCTCGCTTCGCTGGGCCGCAAGCCTCACGCGAATGCCATTGCACTTTCTGCAGCAATGACAAATTTCCCATGGAAAATTGAAATAACGGCTGAACAAGCCGATATTTTGACTCGCCCGAATTTAATCTCACTCTTGGGCACGCTCGTTGTCATTTTCGTCTCAGCGATATCCTTTCTTTTCGGCCGTGCCTACATCAAGACGCTGAAGACTTTTTTTGACGAACTCTCTGCATCCATCAGCATATTAAGTCAAGGGAAGCCGCTCCCTGCAGCTGTCGGCAATCTCGAACGCGTGTCCGAAGCGAAAGGCCTGCTCACACAGTTCCGAGAAATGGCAGACCATGTCGTTAAAAGTGATCTTGCCCTGCGTGAAGCCAATGCGAACTTAGAGCGTCGGGTTAAACAGCGCACAGCAGATTTAGAGCGGCGCAATCGGGAACTCTCTGCCATCAATCTTCTGCTTTCCCCTATAGCGCAAAGCCCAAAAGACAATGACGCCCCTGTATTTTCTATGGCTTTAGAACGATTTGGGCAGGCCTGGGATTTAGATCAAATTGTTATTGCAGATGGTGAGCATCATTGTTCGAGCCGTGAAGTGAGACAACACTATCAAACGGTTACTCCGCTTAAAGACGAAAAAGTGCTTGCGGTCCGCTCCTCATATCCAATGAACCCTGAGCTGCAAGAAGCCCTTGAGCGGTTTGCTCGATTTATTGACATTGTGCTCGACAATAAGCGCCTCTATATCGACATCAGTAAGCAGCACGCTGCATTGACCGCAGCGCTGGGGGGCATGGCGGAGGGATTCGTTCTATTCGATAAAGACGCCAAGGTCATTTTTTCCAATGAGAAATTCCGCAGATTTACTTCTGATTCACTGCAGCTCAATCTTGACAAGTCATCGCGCGAAATCTTTGATTTCCTGAATCATTTAAGTCCGTCGTCAGCAGCGCATGAAAGCCCCTCTTCAGCTCAGAATGACGTCTTGGAGCTGATAGACAAAGATGCTAAACGCAGACATTTCCATCTCTCACGATTGACAGTTCATCTTTGCGGCTATGACCATCATGTGTTCGACGGACTGGCGGTCCTTGTCCGCGATATCACCAATGAATATGAGGTCAGCCGACTCAAGGATGATGTCATCGGACTTGTTGCGCATGAGCTGAACAATCCCGTAGCCACTATCCGCATCGGTTTGGAAACACTCATTAAACGCAATAGTCATTTGAGTCCAGCGCTTCGTCTCCAGATCACAGAAAATATGGCCAGTGATGCCCTTCGGCTGCAAAATTTAATCACGGAATGGCTAAATATTTCTAGATTAAACAGCGGCATTTTGTCCTGCAAAATGGAAAGATTGGATGTTGTTGGATTAATTTCGCAGCAAATTGATGAATGGGAAAAACAAACTGAAATGACCGTTCAGCGGCTTTATAAGTTCTCTCCGCTTTATACGATGGGCGATGCTGCCCGTCTTCGTCAGGTGTTAAGAAACCTATTGGATAACGCATTGAAGTATAACAATAAAACACGTCCCAAAATTTCAGTATCTGTCAAAACGATGAATGCAGATATTATTGTGGACGTTCAAGACAACGGCATGGGTATCGCTGCGGAAGATCTGGAGAAAATATTTGAACGATTTTATCGAAGTGAACGAGCTCGGCAGCAAACTCAGCAAGGATCCGGGCTCGGTTTAGCCATCTGTCGTGCGATCGTTGAAAGATTTGGCGGAACGCTAACGATAAAAGATACAGCTCTCGATATTGGATCCACCTTCAGAGTGACTCTGCCGATTCTTTCAGAAAATTAATAAATTGACGAATGATACAGTCATGAATAAGCGCATACTTTTGGTCGATGATGAACGAAACCTCAATCAATTGATTGCAACCAATCTCAAATTTGAGGGTTATGAGACTGAATCGGCATATTCGGGCATTGAGGCTATCGATAAATTAGGCCGGTTTTCGCCCGACTTGGTGGTATTGGACGTGATGATGCCTGGCATGGACGGGTTCGAGGTGCTCGAACATCTGCGGCATGCCTCTTCGATACCCGTCATTCTGCTGACGGCCAAAAATCGTGTGGATGACCGCATCCGCGGCTTGACGCTTGGTGCCGACGATTATTTGGGCAAACCCTTTGCGATTGATGAACTGACCGCACGCATCGAAGCTGTCCTGCGCCGCAGCAGGCCCAATCAGCCCGCACCCAAAGAACCGGAAGAAACAATTGCCTTCGCTTCGCTGAAATGCAACTTGGCTCAGCATTCGGCAAGTGCCAACGGTATTGAGCTGCCGCTGCAAAATCTGGAGTACCAACTGCTCATTTGCCTCGTGAAAGCGGGAGAACGGGTGCTTTCCTACAATTACCTTCTTTCGTCGCTGTGGGAGGATGACCGAGGCGATATCGCTACGCTTCGGGTAACAGTTGGCAAACTCCGCGGAAAAATGAAGCAGGCTTTAGGATACGATCCCATCCTTACCGTTCACGGTATTGGATATCGGCTGCATACTCCAGCCAACAACCATCCAGACTTTAAAAATAAAAGTCTCTAGAATTTCTGCTTTTTAAGTTTAATAAATTCAATCTTGCAAAGTATGTATTTTATATATACTAATTCAAGCATAATTTTGTTCATTCCTCCTCCAGCTGAATCAAAGAGTGACCCTCACCTTCACTGATTAATATCAAAAATTATTATTTCAGTTTATATTCTGTTTATCATTAAATTAACATAATTTAGAATCAATTTATTTCCTGCTTCTATAGTTTTAAAAGAGCAAAACTTACCACGTTGCTCATTTTCCCTGACCCAACCTATTAGAGAAAGCAGGAGACTATCTTGAAGCAGATATTCGCAGCTTGTGCTGCCGTCGTATTGGTCATGGGCGTCACCGCTCCGATCCATGCCGGCACACCGTTTTCACTCAAACACAAGGGGGTTGACTGCGCGGCCTGCCACAAAACGCAGAGCCCCGCACAGCCGGCCGCTCAGGACGCCTGCATCGGCTGTCACGGTCAATACAAAGGCAAGCCAGTACCCAATGCCGACTACAACCCGGACCGCAACCCCCGGCGTCCGGTCGTTGAGGTCAATCCGCATGACTCTCACCTGGGCAATGTCCGCTGCACGCTCTGCCACAAAGAACATCAAGCCAGTCCTAAAACGGCGTGCTATGAATGCCACCAAAACTTCATTTTGAATGCGAAATAACGAGGAATACGAGAATGAAGACTTTTAAAATTGCGGCTCTCTGCCTTTCGATGGCCGCGGCAGCATTCACCGTACAGGCCAAAGAAGTCAAATACGAAGCTGACGTTGCAATCGTCGGCGGCGGCCCTGCCGGTATGGTAGCGGCGGCCTATGCAGCCGAAAACGGTCTAAAGCCGATACTCGTTGAAAAGCTTCCCGGTGTCGGCGGCAACCTCATGATGCTTGAAATTACCTTTGGCCAGAGGACAAAATTCACGGATCAGGATCAGGTTTATTACCCGTCCGATGAACTGATTGCAGATTTTTTGGCATACAGCCATTACATGGTGAATCCCATTATGGTCCGGCGTTTTATTGAACGTTCCGGCGAAAATATCAAATGGCTCACCAACCGCGGCGTAGAGATTGTTGGCAACACGGCCACGGAACTGAACGGCCGGCGCGTCGGACATATCTATAAAAACGTTTTCCCGCACCGCAATTTCATCGAAGCCATGCGGAAAATTATCTTGGATAATGGCGGACAAATCATTGTTGAAACCCGGGCCGACAAGCTCATTCAAAATGCCGACGGCCGAGTCGTCGGCCTCCATGCCAAGAACTATTTGAATGATGATGTGATCGTTCATGCCAAGGGCGTCATTCTCGCCGCTGGCGGATACGGGGCAAATCCTAAACTTTTGAAACTTCTCAACCCTGACATGCCGGCAGACACGCCTATTACCGGCCGCAAGAACAGCACGGGCGACGGGATTCAAATGGGCATCGACATCGGTGCTAAGACTGCCGGCGGCGAGGCCTTTATCTCCGAAGGCGCTCTGCCTTATAAGGTTGACTATCGTGAGGTTATCAACCAAAAGACCTGGATCGCAGCTAATGTTTTGAACAAAGGTCCAAGTCTGCAGCTTAATAAGAACGGCCGGCGCTTCTTCAATGAAGGCCTTAGCGGCGACTTCTCAGTGAGCGGCAATGCTTTGCGCATCAACGGAAATTATCTTTACACGCTCATCGATGATGACGAAAAGCGCGATTTGGAGACCGGTTCCGGCGCAGTGTTCGGCTACTTTGGTCATGCCCTTCCCGGCGATAAGATGACGGGCCTCAGCAATCTTTTTTCCGGCAAGGGACGAATGGCTGAAGTTGCCTTTGTCGGCAGCACCATTGAAGAAGTTGCCAAGAAAGCCGGTCTGGATCCCAAGGCCGTCCGTGCTACGGTCGATCGCTACAACAAATTCTGCGATGAAGGCGTCGACTCCGATTTCAACAAAGATCGCCGTTATCTTCGACCTGTCCGCAAAGGTCCTTTCTACATCGTCAAGGGACAGCACACGATTTGTGATACCGCCGGCGGCTTGCTGGTCAACGAAGATGCTCAGGTTATCGGTAAAAACGGAGATCCGATTCCTGGTCTTTATGCTTCCGGTGCGATGGCAGGCGGCAAATACGGACCATCGTATGTGTACAACGTCGCAACCGGTTATGCCTCAGCCAGCGCAATGATGGGCGGAACGTTTGCCGTCCAAGACATCGCTAAAAAATCTTTCAATCGAAAAATTGTATATACCGCTGATCTGCCGAGCAAAAAATAAAGAAAGCCATCGATAAACTGAAATGGTGAAAGCTCTTGAACGCCTACCGCATTAGAGCGCGGCTTGACCGTCTCAGGAGCTTTCCTTTGAGAGACTAACCGTACTGACTATTTTTGTCTTCAGCAGCTAAAGTGTTCGACATAACACTTGAATGCCGAAGACAGACGCAATTGTTTAGACGGAATTCGTCGCAATATCGGCTTGTATCAAATATGATACAAACACTGAGATATCAGCAACAACCTCTTCTTGCCTGCGGCGCTAACAGTTTACATTTACACTCAAAATTCTTTGGAATGATAGTGCAAAGAAATGTATGACAGATCTTGTATACGCAGAAAGAACAGGACATAATTACGGCCTGATCCGGGCGGTGGGTTAACCGCAAGGTGACCCAATCGGGGCTGCCCGGGTCAGACCGCCCCCCATTTGTTTGTCCGACGTCAATTCCCCGCTAGTCCGCCAGCATGCGTCTGTGCCGGACTTTTTTTGTTTTGCACAGTACCTCGCTCAATGCCTGTGAACATGCGCCGGAATGATGTTGATGCTCCCGTGCCGAATACCAGGTTCGGCAATCAGTTTGTCTGCAAAAGCCCGAACTTCTGCCACGGTGCCCTTGAGAAAAACCGCCTCCATGCAGTCCTCATGTCCGATGTGCGCATGCATCTGGCTGATGACCAGATCGCCGTGTTCATGCTGCTCCTGAGTGAGGCGCATGGAGAGCTGTCTTTCGTGATGGTTGTAGACGTAACTCACTACGGCCACGCAGGTCGCGCCCGAGGGCGGATCGGACAAGGTTTGAGAGGCTTCCGCAGCGCGAATTAAATCGCGAAAAGCTTCCGAACGATTTTCATAACCGCGTTCAGCGATCAGCTGATCAAATTTAGCCGCCTGATCTTCGTCAAGCGAAATGGTGATGCGCTGCTTCATCGTTTGCCAAGCTCCTTTCAATACCGTGTCTGTCCTGTCATGGCCTGCCTTTCGGGCGATTTCAGTCTACACATTTTATCCGCAGCGGATATGGTCGACAAATTACTGCATTTTCACCATCAAAAACGGTCATTTCACTGCATTACTTCATCAACTAGTCCCCTCCGCTTAGTCCTCTGCGGCAACGGACAAATTCTCCTCAGTTTATGAGTATTTAAATCATCCGATTCACGCACGAGGGTCGGCCTCAACCCTATATTTCCCTCATCCCGCAGCGTTTTCTGCCTGCCAGGTCTGCGGTTCGGTTTCATAACTTCATCGCTATATTCCTCTAGGAGCATCTTGAAATGACCAAGAACTTCTTTGTGCGCACGGCTGCTGCCGGCATTGCCGCACTTGTTCTCTGCGGATCCGCCGTCGCCGACACCTGGCGCGTCGCAACGGAAGGCACCTTCCCGCCGTTTGAGTTCTACAACTCCACCACTGGTGAGATTCAGGGTTTCGAGGTCGATCTTGTCCGTGAAATGGCTAAGGTCATGAAAAAAGATCTGAAGCTCGAAACGATGGGGTTCGATGCCATCATTCCGGCTATTCTCTCGGGAACGATCGACACCGGCGCTGCCGGCTTCTCCATCACGCCGGAACGTGCCAAGCGTGTTCTCTTCACCATTCCGTTTTATAAATCCGGACTGACGATTGTCGTGCCTAAAGGCAACCCCAAGAATATTCAGTCCTTTGACGACCTCAAGGGGAAGAAGATCTCCGTTCAGCTCGGCACGACTTCAATGTCCTTCGCTAAGAAAATTCAGGACGCTCAAGTCACGACTTTCAACGGTGCTGGGGATGCCCTTCTCAACATGATCGCCGGCAACGCCGACGCGGTGATTAACGATAAACCCGTCACCGACTACATCATGACGCAGAATAAGCAGATCGCTGAAAGCTGCCTGCACTTGAAGCCTATTGCGACCGCTGACCTTTTCGCCATGGTCACCTCCAAGCAGAACACCAAGCTCAAGGCCGAGATGGATAAGGCTTTGAAGCAGCTTAAGGCTGACGGCACCTTCAATAAGCTCCATGAAAAGTGGTTCGGCGTCCCGGCCGATCCGGAACTGCCTTAATTTAACATCCAAACTTCTGAATCTCTTCAGAAGCGGATTAAAAACGGACAGCCTCCTTAAGCTGTCCGTTTTTTTGTCTTAATACTTTCCGCCTGCCGCAGGAAAAAATATTAAAGCTCAACAGTCTTCAATCGTCGACCAATACCTTCTGCCAGTCGACATAAACTCGTCATATTTTCCTGAAAATCAATATATAAGGCATATCGCCCAGGTTTTCTTAGAGTACCTCAAAACTTTGTGCAATTGATCCCATTCATCTGTTTAAAGATCGCTATAGTCAAATCACGGATGAAGAAAGCGCCGCTTTAATGCCGCTTCCCTGAAGGGCTTAAAACAGATCTTTCATCCAATTCAACTCAAACAAAAGGAACCCAAAATGAATTTCAAATCCTTGTCGCTTCTTGCCGCCGCCGGCCTCTGCACTCTCTCACTGTGCGGTTCCGTCTCCGCTGCGGAGCTGCGAGTTGCGACCAATCCAACCTTCCCCCCGTTTGAGTTCCAGGATTCCAACACCGGCACCATTCAAGGCTTCGAAATGGATCTTGTCGCTGAAATTGCCAAGAAACTCGGCGATACGGTGAAAATTGACAAGATCACCTTTGACGGCATCATTCCGGCCATTCTCTCGGGTTCGGTTGATCTCGGCGCATCGGGCTTTTCCGTGACGCCCGAGCGCGGCAAGAAAGTGCTCTTCTCGCTCCCCTTCTATAAATCCGGTCTCACCATTCTGGTGCCGAAAGCCAATAAAGCCGGCATTACGGACTTCGAAAGCCTCAAGGGCAAGCGCATTTCTGTTCAGCTCGGCACAACTTCAATGCAGTTTGCAAAGAAGATTCCTGACGCTGAAATCACGACCTTCGATCATGTGGGTGACGCCGTGCTCAACATGATGGCGGGGAACGCCGATGCGGTGATCAATGACAAGCCTGTCACCGACTACATGCTCCACACCAATAAGTCCATCGCTGCGGGCACGACGCATCTCGCGCCAATCGCTACCGCCGACTACTTCGCCATGGTCGTTGCAAAGAACAACACCAAGCTGCAGCAGGATATCAATGCTGCCTTGAAGCAGCTCAAGGCCGAAGGGACCTTCGACAAGCTCCATGAAAAGTGGTTCGGCATCCCGGCTGACCCGGAACTGCTCAAATAAACCATTCTCTTGAAGCATCAAAACAGAGGCTCTATTCGTTAGTTTGGCGAATAGAGCCTCTGCTATTTTGAGCCTGAAGACCATTTCCCGTAGCAGGCTGATTCCATTGTGCCGCCGGACAGTCACCGACATTATCACCAAGTCCAGTGAAGCTCAGCTGAGGCGGCACCAGCCGAATGCGCGCTCCCCATCGTTTCGCCGTCGAGCCGCAGTGCTGCAGAAAAACCGCTCTTTCGGAGGAGTTCAAGCGAAACACTGCCGGCCAGACGATTGCGTTCCGGCCAATCAATGGATCGAGCGGTTTCACCCGCTGCCCCGGCTAAGCCAAAGGAAACATTGCCGGCGCGCTCAGTAAGCTCCCGCGTCCATTCGATGCTGAAGCTCCAATTCCAGGCATAGTCCGAAAACTGCGAGGGAGCCGGCACATTCACGGTCAGCCCCGCGCCGGCAGCTGCCGAATGCAGGGAAGAGCGGCGAATAGTAAGTGCTCCCGTCCCGGACTCCGTCAGGGTCGGCGTGCGAAGCACCGCACCGGTCAGAAGAACGTGCGGGAAAAACTCGATGTCTGATTCACCAAGAGTGCCCATCCACCCCGAACGCAAAGCCCCGGAGAGCGCATAGACCGTTTCATCGGATTCAATCCTGCTGAGGCTTTGCGCTAATTCGACCGTGCGGCTGCGCTCAGCCGAATAGACGCCGCCGCGAAGCTGACCCTCTAGCCGCAGCCCAGAATCAAAAGTGCGTCCGAGCTTTCCGCCCAGCCAAATGCCCTCCCCGCGGCTCGTGCCGTGCTCGGGGCCGCCAGACGTCTCCATGTGTCCCATTGCGGCATAGACCGCAGTCTGCGTCTCGCCCCACAGAAAATCGACGCCTAAGACCGCTCCGGTCACATTTGTTCCCGCTCCGCCGTCCGAAAAATGCGCTGCGAGCGGCACCGCCCACACCTGACGCTCACCTTCCTGTGCGGCGGCGTGATGAGCAAAGAGCTGACGATTTAACAGGCGCTCCCAGGAAAAAAGCGCCCGCAGCGAATCATCGCGGGAA
>OCRP01001221.1_pt1 | contig 14755 bp, 11 predicted proteins | sample 1538871 | NCBI WGS metagenome assembly OCRP01 (sample SAMN04571731, study PRJEB22368) | human gut metagenome | biome: human gut; material: stool | host: Homo sapiens | place: Luxembourg | collected 2012-09-20 | reverse complement strand
CCGCGAGGTGTTTTTTGTGAGCGAAGGTCACAGAAAACCCGAGACATACCGCGCGAATTTATGCGATCAGCATAAATTCTGTGCATCGCAAAGCGTGTTACTGAGAACGGAGTGAACAGTAACAATAACTCTGCGGAGAAAAAGAGCCAGTTTATATATGCTAACCAAAATCTGCTTTTTCATGAGAAAAACTTGACATAAATGTGAAAAACAGCTAAACTTGTATTGTTGTATTTGTACAATGAAAACTAAATAAGGAGGTGCTCCTGTGGCAGGCACAATTATCGGTGTTATTGTCGCTGTGGTAGTCACGCTACTTATTGCAGTTCCTGTTACTTGCAAGGTTGCTGTTGACAAGAAAGTACGCAAGGATGCGGAAATCATAGGTACAGCAGAGGATAAGGCAAGGAATATTCTTGATGAAGCATTGAAAGCAGCAGAGACCAAGAAACGTGAAACTTTACTTGAAGTAAAGGAAGAATCTCTGCGAACTAAAAATGAACTGGAAAGGGAAACCAAGGAACGGAGAAACGAGCTGCAGAGATACGAGAAGCGAGTTTTGTCAAAAGAGGAATCTGTTGACAAAAAAGCCAATGCAGTGGAGAAGCGTGAGCTGGAATGTACAGCGAAATTTAACGAGTTACAAGAAAAAGAAAAACGAGTAAATGAACTTGAGGAAAAAGGAGTACAGGAACTGGAACGAGTTTCAGGTCTTACCTCCGAACAGGCAAAAGAAGAATTACTGAAATCTGTAGAAGATGACGTAAAGGTGGATGTTGCAAGACTCTATAAAGAGCTTGAGAACAGAGCCAAGGAAGATGCCAATAAGAAAGCCAGGGAATATGTAGTCAATGCCATTCAGAAATGTGCAGTGGATCATGTTTCCGAGACAACGATTTCTGTGGTACAGCTTCCAAGTGATGAAATGAAGGGAAGGATCATCGGTCGTGAAGGCCGTAATATCCGTACACTTGAGACACTTACCGGTGTGGATCTGATCATTGATGATACACCGGAGGCAGTGGTACTCTCTGCATTTGATCCGATCAGGAGAGAGATCGCCAGAGTGGCTCTTGAGAAACTGATCGTGGATGGACGTATCCATCCGGCAAGAATTGAAGAGATGGTAGAGAAAGCCCAGAAAGAAGTGGAAGCACAGATCCGGGAAGACGGTGAGAATGCTGCCATGGATGTAGGGGTACATGGAATCCATCCGGAACTTCTGAAGCTTCTTGGACGTATGAAATTCCGTTCAAGCTATGGACAGAATGCTCTGAGACATTCAATTGAGGTTGCACAGCTTTCCGGACTTCTTGCAGGAGAAGTTGGTGTGGATGTGCGTATGGCCAAGCGTGCCGGACTTCTTCATGACATTGGTAAATCCATTGACCATGAGGTAGAAGGTTCTCATATTCAGATCGGTGTGGATCTCTGCAAGAAATACAAGGAGTCCCCGATCGTTATCAACACGGTTGCGTCTCATCATGGTGATGTGGAGCCGGAATCTCTGATCGCGTGTATTGTACAGGCTGCTGATGCAATTTCCGCAGCAAGACCTGGAGCAAGACGTGAGACCCTGGAAACCTATACCAATCGTCTGAAACAGCTTGAGGATATCACCAATGAATTCAAGGGTGTAGAGAAATCTTTTGCTATTCAGGCAGGAAGAGAAATTCGTGTTATGGTCGTGCCGGATCATGTAAGTGATGCAGATATGGTTCTCCTTGCAAGAGATATTGCAAAGCAGATCGAGGCAGAGCTTGAGTATCCTGGACAGATCAAAGTTAATGTGATCCGTGAAAGCAGAGCGGTTGACTACGCAAAATAAGCTTTCAATGGAAGAAAGTTCTGGAAATATCAAAGGCCGGACAGCTTTTTAGCTGGCTGGCCTTTTTTTGTCATGTGGAAAAACGGTCATATTACCGGAAAAACAGGCGTAAACTGGTACAGGGTGAGTAAATGGAGAGTAAGACAGAGAACCGGAAGTGGAAAAATGCCGGACGTTTTCCGGCGGAACTTCTTTTTATGACCGGATTTTTTGCGGGAAATGTGTTGCCGAATCTGATCTGGAAAATGGAGTGGAAGCAGAAAACCTTGGCTTCTTTTTATCTGATCCGCAGCTTTGCAGGAAAAGATATTTCCGGCGGAGCTTATTTCTTGGAAGTGCTGCGACGAAGAGGAGGTTTTTTTCTTCTGTTGTTTTTATGCGGATTTACAATATTCGGAGTGCCTTTGACGGTCGCATATATGCTGTTTTTGGGAATGGAGACAGGAATGATCCTGGCATTATCGGTTCTGGAATTTGGTATTTATGGCGGTGTGGCCGGCGCCGGACTTCTGATGCCGCAGTATCTGGTCTATATTCCGGCGTATTTTTATCTTGCAGGTATCGTATACAGACAATCGTATGGGATCTGGAAAAATTACGGACTTGTGCCGCAGAAAACAGGGGCTTATTTTCGGCAGGGGATCACAGTTTTTCTGCTGTATACAGGAGGAATCCTCTCAGAAAGTTTTCTGAATCCCTGGGTCGTAGAAAAAGTTATAAAGGGCCTGAAATTTTTTTGAGGAAAATTTCCACAATATCTAGTGATGGTTTCCATAAAATCTGCGATATTTGGTGGTTTGTGCCGGAAAGTGTTGAAATTGTGCGGTTTTACGATGAAAAACTGTTTGATTTTATGTAAAATTCACAGTATAATTCAGTCATAAACGAGTATGATTTTAGAGAAACGGGATGCAGAGAAATGGATATAGAGATACGGGAATTTATTACATATTTACATAATAGAAAAAGAACGTCACATAATACAGAAGTATCTTACCAGAGAGACCTGAAGAAGATGGCAGTGTATTTTGCAGATCGTGGGATTTATGATATCCGAGATGTAGGAGAACTGGAGCTGGAAGGCTATCTCAGCTATATGGAGAGAGGACAGTTCGCTTCCTCAACGATCTCCAGAAATGTAGCATCTATCCGTGCCTTGTTTCAGTATCTTTATCAGGAGAACAGGATCGAGAGGGATCCGTCTCTGGAACTGAAGCCGCCCAAGGTTGAGAAGCGGATGCCGGAGATCCTTACTGTGGATGAGGTAGACCGCCTTTTGAAACAGCCGGATCTGAATACACCGAAGGGAATCCGGGACAGTGCCATGCTGGAGCTTTTGTATGCTACAGGAATGCGCGTCAGTGAACTTTTGCGGCTGAATCTGGAGGATCTCAATCTGCGGCTTGGTTATGTAGTCTGTCACGATGAGGATAAGGAACGGGTGATCCCGATAGGAAATGTATGCAAAACAGCCATGGAGAAATATCTGAAGGAAGCCCGTGGAAAATTTGTGAAAGAAAATGAGACGGAGAGTCTTTTTACCAACTGTTCAGGAAAATCCATGAGCAGACAGGGATTCTGGAAGGTTCTGAAGGGATATGCAGAGGAAGCCGGGATCCAGCATGATATCACGCCGCATACACTGAGACATTCTTTTGCCGCACATATGCTGCAGAATGGAGCGGACGTGAAGAGTGTGCAGGAAATGCTTGGACATTCGGATATTTCCACCACACAGGTCTATCTGAATTTTGGCGTTGCGAAAATGCGAGACGTATATATGAAAGCACATCCGAGGCATTGATCTGTAAGAAATAATATAAAAAACGCGTTCAAAAAAGAACCGGCAGCTTCCAAAATGGAAGAATGCCGGTTCTTTTTTTGAACATAAAGTGTAAAAGGATCACAAATATCCGTTTCCTGAACTGCAGATCAGACAGATCTTAGCAATTTTCAGCAATCGTGTAAAGCAGCTTCTCAGACTCATCCCAACCAAGGCAGGCATCTGTGATGGATTTTCCGTAGATGTGATCTCCACCGATCTTCTGATTGCCTGGCTCGATATAGCTCTCGATCATGAGACCTTTTACCATGGAGTGAAGCTCAGGATCTACCTGACGGCTGTGAAGAACCTCACTTGCGATACGAACCTGCTGCTCGTAATGCTTGTTGGAGTTGGAGTGGTTGGTATCCACGATCACTGCCGGGTTGGCAAGGTTCTTTGCATGGTATTTGTCATAGAGAAGACGAAGATCCTCGTAATGGTAGTTCGGGATCGCTTCCCCATGCTTGTTTACTGCACCGCGAAGGATTGCGTGAGAGAGTGGGTTGCCGGTGGTCTCAACCTCCCAGCTTCTGTAAATAAAACGATGAGCGCCCTGTGCTGCAACAATGGAGTTCAGCATAACGCTGTAGTCACCACTGGTAGGGTTCTTCATACCAGCCGGAACATCCATGCCGCTGACAGTGAGTCTGTGCTGCTGATCTTCAACAGAACGTGCGCCTACAGCAACGTAGGAAAGCAGATCAGAGAGATAACGGTAGTTCTCCGGGTAAAGCATCTCATCTGCACAGGTGAAGCCACTTTCGCGGATAGCACGCATGTGCATCTTGCGGATCGCGATCAGTCCGGCAAGAAGGTTCGGTTTTTTCTCAGGATCCGGCTGATGGACCATTCCCTTGTATCCTTCACCGGTCGTACGTGGTTTGTTTGTGTAAACACGCGGGATGATAAGGACTTTATCCTCGATCTTTTCCTGAACTTTGCGAAGTCTTAAAAGATAATCGCATACGGCATCTTCGTTATCTGCAGAACATGGTCCGATGATAGCGAGGAATTTATCGGATTTTCCGGTGAAAACGTCGCGAATCTCAGCATCGCGTTTCTCCTTGAGCGCCTGAAGTTCAGCATCGAGCGGATACTGATTGCGGATTTCCTCAGGAGTTGGCAGTTTTTTTATGAATTCAAAACTCATAGTACTTTATTCCTCCATAACTATAGACATTTCGATTATTTATTATAAACGATTATTGGCCGATTGTCGATAGGGAAATTTTAGCGCTTTCACGTGTAGAAGAGTAAGCAGCAGCTCACCCAGAAAAATTCCGTAAAAATAGCCTCGGATCCCTGTTGCCGGAATTATAAAAACAACGGAGAAAATACGGATGAGAATGCCGGCAATACTGTGGATCAGACAGAGCCCCGGTTTTCCAAGTCCCTGCAGGATGCTGGTGAGCATGGTGTTTGTATAAAGAAAAGGACAGATAAAAGACAGATACCGTATGTAGGTTCCGGCAGTCTGGCTGTGAAAAAGCAATGTTCCGAGGAATGGGCCAAAAAGAAAGAATCCGCTTCCGCATAGAAATCCCAGGAACATGCACAGAAAAAAGGTCTGATCTGTGACACGGCGGATCTGCTTCTGCTCTCCCAGTGCATCAAGCTGTGCGATGGAAGGCATCAGCATCACAGCGGCGGAAGAGGTAAGTGTGGAAGGAAACAGGAGCAGGGGCAGTGCCATTCCTGTAAAGATCCCATAGATCTTCAGTGAGTCTGAGGCTGTCATGCCGGAACGCAGAAGCATCTGTGGGATCAGGACCGCTTCTATGCTGCCGAGAAGTGTCAGAAGGATCCTGTTCAGGGAAATGGGAAAAGACAGTGTGAAAAGGTCCTTTATCAGCGGAAAGATCCTGACGGGAGTCTTTTCGTGTACAGGGTGATTTCCGAAATGAAAGGAAACTACCAGCAGCGACACCAGCGAAGCGGCAGTCTCTCCGGCAAGGGAACCTCCCGCTGCGATCAATGCAGTGATCGGACGTCCTTCGGAAAGAAAGATCAGATACAGGATATAGGTAGTGCCGATCCGTGCAGACTGCTCCGAAAGCTGCACGGCTGCCGGAACAGAGGCTTTTTTCCGGGCATAATAATAGCTGTCAATGCAGGAATGAATGGCACAGAGAGGAATACTGACAGCTGTTATGCGAAGAAGACCGGCAGTCTGCGGTGTTTTCAGAATTGCGGAAGCAAAAAAATATGCGTGCTGAAAAAGCAGAAAACCGGCTGCAGCAGAAAAAAAGACAGCCATAAGTGTTCCTGTGACCAGCGAAAAACGTGCCTCCTTTTTCTCCTGAAGGGCAAGTCTGGACGCGATCAGGCGTGAAAGGGCAGACTGGATCCCTGTATAGGATAAAGCGGCCATAAGTCCCTGGAGAGGAAGAACCAGCTGATACAAACCAAGACCTTCCGCACCAATGGCATGGGAGAGGAATATTCTATAAAAGAAACCTGCGATACGGCTGATAAGGCCTGTGCAGGCAAGAATCAGGGTTCCTTTGAGAAATATTTTTTTTGACATGGATAACCTTGAGTCTTTTTTGTCAGTATATGAAGAAGTTAGTCTTGACAGAACCATATGTTTCTGATAGAGTAAACATGAAATCCGAGGAAAACACTGGGAATTGAAAAAGAGGTGAGCGGATGAAACTGTCAACAAGAGCAAAATACGGACTTAAGGCTTTGATAGACCTTGGTCTTTATAGTGAGAAAGAAGCGGTCTCGCTTCAGAGTATTGCGGGCCGTCAGAATATATCAGTCAGCTATCTGGAGCAGCTGATGGCACTTTTAAAGAAAGCGGGCCTTGTGAAGAGTGTCCGCGGCGCAGCCGGAGGATACTTCCTTGGAAGACCGGCAGAAGAGATTTCAGTGGGAGATATCCTTCGTGTCCTGGAGGGTGGCCTGGAGGCTGCAACATGTCCGGGAACAGAAGGTGACGGTGGCTGCCAGGGTTCTGATCTCTGCGTGGCTAAATTAGTGTGGAAGAGGATCAACGACAGTATCACAGATGCAGTGGATACACTGATGCTCAGTGAGCTGATCGAAGAAAGCCGGAGAATACACGAAAAATAATTATCCTGAACAGGAGGAAAAGAAAATGGGAAAAATGATATATCTGGACAATGCGGCTACCACAAAGACCGCACCGGAAGTTGTGGAGGCTATGCTGCCGTATTTTACAGAGTTTTATGGAAATGCTTCAACCGTTTATGATTTTGCGGCAAACAGCAAGGCTGCCATCGCAAAGGCAAGACAGCAGATCGCAGATGTGATCGGAGCCAAAAAAGAGGAGATCTATTTTACTGCAGGTGGTTCCGAGTCTGATAACTGGGCTCTGAAAGCGACCTTTGAGGCATATAAAAATAAAGGAAACCATATCATCACAACAAAGATCGAGCATCATGCCATCCTTCATACCTGCGAGTACCTTGAAAAAGAGCGTGGTGCCAAGGTCACATACCTGGATGTAGATGAGAATGGTTTCATTGACCTGGATGAGCTTCAGAAAGCCATCACACCGGAGACCATCCTGATCTCTGTTATGGCTGCAAACAATGAGATTGGTACTCTTGAGCCGCTGAAAGAGATCGGACAGATCGCACATGAGCATGGAATCCTGTTCCATACAGATGCTGTTCAGGCATTCGGCCAGATCCCGATCAATGTAGATGAGTTCAATATCGATATGCTCAGCTCCAGCGGACATAAGATCAACGGACCGAAGGGAATCGGCTTCCTCTATATCCGTAAGGGCGTTAAGATCCGCTCCTTCGTACATGGCGGAGCACAGGAGAGAAAACGTCGTGCAGGTACAGAGAACGTTCCTGGTATCGTAGGATACGGTCTTGCAGCAGAGCGTGCAAACAAGTCCATGAAAGAGCGTACTGCAAAAGAAATCGAGATCAGAGATCATATGATCAGCAGGATCCTCACAGAGATCCCGTACGTACGTCTCAATGGAGATAAAGTAAAACGTCTTCCGAACAACGTAAATGTAAGCATCCAGTTCATCGAGGGAGAGTCACTTCTTCTGATGCTTGATAATTTCGGAATCTGTGCATCCAGCGGTTCCGCATGTACATCCGGTTCTCTGGATCCGTCACACGTTCTGTTAGCTATCGGTCTTCCTCATGAGATCGCACACGGATCTCTCCGTATGACCTTAAGCGAGGAGACGACAATGGAGGATGTTGATTTTGTAGTAGATAAGCTGAAAGATATTACTGCAAACTTAAGAAGCATGTCTCCATTATATGAAGATTTTATTAAAAAGCAGAAAAAATAATAAAAATACTTGCCAGGAGGAAAAAATAATGTATAGTGAAAAAGTAATGGATCATTTTCAGCATCCACGTAATGTCGGTGAAATCGAGAACGCAAGTGGCGTGGGTACTGTAGGAAATGCAAAATGCGGTGATATTATGAGAATATTCCTTGATATCGATGACGAAACTCATATTATCAAAGACTGCAAATTTAAAACATTTGGATGCGGTGCAGCAGTTGCAACAAGCAGTATGGCAACAGAACTTGTAATGGGCAAGACCATTGAGGAAGCTATGGAAGTAACCAACAAGGCCGTTATGGAGGCTCTGGACGGACTTCCGCCGGTAAAGATCCACTGTTCCCTGCTTGCTGAGGAAGCAATTCATGCAGCTCTCTGGGATTATGCAGAGAAACATCACATTAAGATCGAGGGTCTTTCCAAACCGAAGTCTGATATCCACGAGGGTGAAGAGGATACAGAAGAGGAGTATTGATTCCTTTTATTTACGATCATAACCGGGGCATGAGCAAGCTTCAGTTGAACAGAACCGTAAGCCATTGAAAGGACAGGTAAGTAAGAAGCATGACAGGACTTACGAACGAAGAAGTTCAGGAAAGAATTGCGCAGGGCCAGGTAAATAATAACGAAAACCCCAACACCAGGACATATAAGCAGATCATTCTGGAGAATACGTTGACATTCTTCAATTTTCTGAACCTGGTGCTGCTGGTTCTCGTACTGCTGGTTGGTTCCTACAAAAACTCCATGTTTGTAGGAATCATTTTTATTAATACCGTGATCGGGATCATTCAGGAGGTCCGTGCTAAGAAGACGATTGACAAGCTGGCCATCCTGACAGAATCCAAGACGGTTGTTCTGCGTGAAGGAAAAAAATGGAAAATTTCTACAGAGAAGCTGGTTGTCGATGATCTGATATTCCTGAAGGCCGGAGAACAGGTTCCGGCAGATGCGAAGATCCTGGAGGGAAGCCTTGAGGTCAATGAATCCCTGCTTACCGGTGAGGCAGACAATCTTCCGAAGAATCCGGGAGATGAGCTTTTTTCCGGAAGCTTTGTGACGGCGGGACAGGCCTGCTGCCAGATCATCCATGTGGGAAGTGACAACTATGCGTCAAGGATCACCAGCGAGGCAAAGGAATTCAAGCGCCATAATTCAGAGCTTAGAAATTCCCTGAATGCCATTCTGAAGGTGATCAGTATCATTATCGTACCAATGGGTGCGCTGCTTTTTTATAAACAGTATTATTTTGTGGGAGACAATATCCGGGATTCTGTTGTCAATATGGTTGCAGCGGTCCTGGGAATGATCCCGGAGGGACTGGTCCTTCTTACCAGTGTGGCACTGACTCTGGGTGCGCTGAAGCTGGCCCAGAAGAAGACGCTGGTGCAGGAGCTGTACTGTATAGAAACTCTTGCACGCGTGGATACGCTCTGCCTGGATAAGACAGGAACTATCACAGAGGGTACCATGTGTGTGGAGGCGGTGGAGAGCTATCCGCCGGTGTATGATGAGATTTCAGAGACAATATCCGGGAAAGATCCTGAATCCGGCGAAGGTGACAGCAATGGAACTGAGAGTTCTGCGACTTCTACAGTTTCAGCAACAGATGCGATCGCAAAGGAGGATGGAAGTGCGAATCTCGTATTACAGGAAAAGTCAGAAGCTGACCCGGAGAAACATAGTCAGGAAGATCCGGAGAAGACCCGGGAGATCGAGCATATCATGGGAAATCTGCTTTCTGTGCTGAAGGATCAGAATGCCACTGCCGATGCACTCAGGGCAAGATTTAAAGTATCTCAGGATATGAAGCTGGATCATGTGATCCCGTTTTCTTCTGACAGGAAGTACAGCGGAGCTGCATTTACAGATACAGGTACTTATCTGATGGGGGCAGCGCAGTTTCTTTTTCCGGAAGGGAACCCGGAGCTGATGGAGTATTGTGGCAGATTTGCAGAGGAAGGTCTTCGTGTGCTGGTTCTTGCCCATAGTGTAAATGTGAGTGAGGGAGCGGAGCTTCCGGAGGGACTGGAACCTGTCGGACTTTTGCTTATTACAGATGTGATTCGTGCAGAGGCACCGGATACGCTGGCATATTTCGAAAGTCAGGGTGTTGATCTGAAAGTGATCTCCGGTGATGATCCGGTGACGGTTTCTGCAATTGCCAGACGTGCAGGCCTTAAAAATGCAGAGCATTATATCGATGCGACAACGATCACAACTCAGGAACAGATGGACGAGGCAGTTGCAGAATATAGTGTGTTCGGGCGTGTAACACCTCAGCAGAAACAGTCAATGGTGAAGTCTTTGCAGGCTCAGAAGCATACGGTTGCCATGACCGGTGATGGTGTCAATGATGTTCTGGCGCTTAAAGAGGCGGACTGCAGTATTGCCATGGCTGAGGGCAGCGATGCTGCCAAGAATATTGCCAATGTGGTATTGCTGGATTCTAATTTTGCAGCAATGCCAGAAATTGTGAATCAGGGACGCCGGGTTGTAAATAATATCCGTACTGCGGCATCTATGTTTCTGATCAAAACGATTTTTTCCGTGCTGCTGTCACTGATCACGATCTTCTTCGGGGATTCCTATCCCTTTGAGCCGATCCAGATGTCTCTGATCAGTGCCTGCGCTGTTGGTATTCCTACATTCCTTCTGGCACAGGAGAATAATTATGAGAAGATCGACCATACATTTTTGCGTCATGTATTTATGAATGCATTTCCGGCTGCTGTGACCATCACGGGCTGTGTGTTCAGTGTGATGCTGGTATGCCAGAATGTATACCATTCCAATGCTATGCTGAATACAGCCTGTGTGCTTGTAACAGGATGGAATTATATGGCGGCACTTAAGACAGTTTACGCACCTCTGAATAAGTATCGAAAGGTGATCATTTACAGTATGCAGGTGATCTTTTTCGGTGCGGCGGTGGTTCTGCAGAATCTTCTGACACTGGGATCGCTGGAATTCGGAATGATCATTCTGGTGTTCCTTCTGATGACATTTTCTCCGATCCTGATCGATGTGATCACGGCCTGGCTCAGAAATATTTACAGCCGTTCGCTGGATAGTGGGGAACAGGGGAAATTTGCTGCATTTATTGATAAGCTGAGAAAATAATAATATGAGAAATAAAAAAGGACACTGCCCGTTGAAAATGGCAGTGTCCTTTTTTGCAAATAAACTGTGAAGCAGTTATCCAGTTATCCGGTGCAGAGCTGTGTAGAGAATGCAGAGTGTGGATATCCGCCTGACAAAGCTATTATTTCGTGTGCATAAGCCAGATAAATCCGAAGGCCGGGATCTCTACAGCCTGTGCGTCTCTCTGAACTCCTGTGAGAAGATCTGTGTAGGTACCGTCCTGTTCGTTGATCCAGGCTACATTATCCTGGTCGCTGAAGTTGTAGATGCAGATCAGCTTTTCTTCAGAAGTTTCTCTTACCAGGGCAAGGAGAGCTTTTTCCCAGGTTTCCAGTGTATGTGCAGAAACTTCAGGTGCAAATACCGGATGGCTGGCACGGATGGATTCCAGCTGCTCAAGGCTGTTGAAAATGCGTCCCTGGATCGTTTCGGCATCGGCTCTGTTCCGGGCAAGTGCCCAGTTGAAACGTCCGTTGTGGAGCCAGCGGGGATCAGCTGCTTTGGAAATGTCGGCTTTATAGGTGTAGTCATTCAGCTGTCCGACCTCGTCACCGCTTCGAAGTACCGGAATTCCGGGGAGGGAAAGAAGCAATGCATGAAGTGCTACGTCATAGCGGATTCCCCGGCTGACACCCTCCATATTTCCTTCATAATCAAAACGCTCGATTCCTGCAAGAGATGCGGTTGTTCCGCAGAGCTCAGATTTCTCGGTTTCCGGATTTACATAAATTTCACCCCGGGCAAAGGAATCAGGGAAAATACCTGCCAGGAATTCATTCAGATAATCTCTGTGAGGCCCTTCTGTGATAAAGCTTCCTTTCAGGAAATCATAGTCCAGATTCCAGCGTACCGTGTTGCGGTTACGGAGGTAATTCTGGAATACCGGTGCCTGCGGAAGGTCTTCCCCGGCGGAGAAGGGCAGTGTCCTTTGTAGCAACGGTATGCCAGAGATCGGACATCAGCTGGGTGCTGTTTACAATGTGAAGTTCCGGCATATCGGAAGTTCCGCCGAATGCAGCAGCCTCTGCAGGTGGGCGGTCTGTTTCGCCAAGGAGAAGAATTCCGGGGCATACGATCTCACACACCATTCGGGTCATACGCAGCAGAGAGTGAAGCTTCCAGAGATTTTCTTCCGGCATCATCGGAAGGATACCAAGGCTGAATACAGAAGCACCTTCATTTGCAAGCTCCAGGATCTGAAGAAGCATTGCATTGAAATAAGCCGGAGTCTGGAGCACACATGGCGCACCGGACTGTGGGTCATCCACAGAAAGACTTAACGGGATCTCAAGAGCCAGGCGGATACCTGCTTTCCTACAGTTAGCTGCAAGTGTGTACAGATCTTCGGAAGTTCCGATCTCCGGGATAATGCGAAGAGAGCAGTTGGAGGTTGCCTGGAAAAGATCTGTCAGGTACAGAGTGTCTGCTTTGCATTCACTGATATAGTCCAGCTTATCGGACAGCCCGGAAAGAGTATCTGCGAAGTCAGCAGGATTTACAGCCATTCCGGTGAAAGTAGTCTTACGGAACCAGTCAGGATCTGCAGCGCAGTTCTGGTCGGCTTCCTTCATGGAAAGAGAACGCTCACGGTAGATTTCTTTCATCTTTTTTGTGAGGCTTGAGAATGTGCCGGCAACTTCCGGGTGATCGCGGAACAGCTCGCAGTAAAGCCATTTCAGATCATTGTAGTAGTGTTTCAGACGTTTCTCGTAGAGGGCATCGTAAGCTGTGTCCTCCTTGGAAGTTTCGACTTTCAGAGGCTCGGTCTTGGAAGTCTCGACCTTGATCGGCTCGGTCTTGGAAGTCTCGACTTTGATCGGCTCAGTCTTGGAAGTCTCAACCTTGATCGGCTCAGTCTTGGAAGTCTCGACCTTGATCGGTTCGGTCTTGGAAGTCTCAACCTTGATCGGTTCGGTCTTGGAAGTCTCGACTTTGATCGGTTCAGTTTTGGAAGTTTCGACTTTAAGCGTTTCCTTCTTTACGGTTTCAAGTTTTTTCACTTCGGCTTTAGCATTTTCAACAGATTTGGCAGCACTGGAACTGGTGCCGGTAGCAGAGGTATTTTTTTTCAGTTGCTTTTCTTTTTTTGCCTGCATGGCAGCTTTCTTTTTCTGGAGTCTTTTTGTTGACATATAGAATTCCTCCTTAGATAAAATGATATTTTCGGTATAAAAATGTAAACTCTCTCACTGGAGAGAGAAACAGAGCTACAGCTTATGAAAAACAGGACGGCGGTTTTTAAATACAGCATAATAGGAAAAACCACATTCACGGAGAACATCAGCCGCCTTGTCAAAAGCATAGCCGATCTTATCCGGAGTATGGGCATCTGCACCGATGGTGATGATCTCACCGCCAAGCTCACGGTAACGTCGGATAATATTGACACATGGATTCGGTTCACCAAGCCCGTAGTGATAACCGCCTGTGTTCAGCTCGATTCCCACATTTTTGCGGATCAATGTCCGCAGGATCTCGTCCAGGATCTCCTTATATCTTCCATAAGAATACTGACGGTTCTGATTTGGACCATAACGTACTACATAGTCGATATGTCCGTACACATCCATCTCGTCAAAAGCAGCGATATTTTCCAGGATGGATTCAAAATATTCCATGTAGCATGCGGATTCCTTACGGCCCTCAAAATAAGAAGGATAATAAGGATCGTATCCGTGCACCACATGGGAGGAACCAATAACGAAATCAAAGGGAACTTCTTTCAGAAGATCGGAAAAAGATTCTGCAAGCTGAGGCTGAAGTCCAAGCTCGATCCCGAAGTTAACCTGGATCTGGTCTTTAAAAGCATCCGCAAGACTCTCAAGTTTCTGGCGGTATGCAGGGATGTTCAGGGAAAAATCAAGATTTTCCGGAGTATCGGGATAATCCGGATCAAAATGTTCAGTAAAACAGATTCCCGTGAGACCCTGGTCTGCGGCAGTCTGGATCATTTCTTCCATCGGTGTATCGGAATCTGCGGAAAAAGAGGAGTGCATATGGCAGTCCCATAAAATTTTCTGGTCCATTTTGTACCTCCATATTCAAGCCTTTATATTCTGTGACAATGATCGTATCTGCCTGTTATGAATCCGGGAAAGTCAAACTCCCAGCGGGAATATAGATATCCGTTTTAGGAATCAGCAGGACAGAACTTTCTATCAGAGAATTATAGCACATTTTTCAGAAATTTTCTTAATATTTATTTTAATGTTCTTTTTTATAAATAGCTCTTGAATTTTTGTTTGGAATTAGGTACAATATGAAACAGGTTGATGTTTCTTTAACAAAGGAACGATTTAATCACCATTCAATTCATAGGAGGAATTTATCATGGCAGTAAAAGTTGCAATTAATGGTTTTGGACGTATCGGTCGTCTTGCATTCCGTCAGATGTTTGGAGCAGAAGGATTTGAGATCGTAGCAATCAACGATCTTACATCTCCTAAGATGCTTGCTCACTTATTAAAATATGATTCTACACAGGGAAGATATGCTCTTGCTGATAAAGTAACAGCAGGCGAGGATTCCATCACAGTAGACGGAAAAGAGATCAAAATCTATGCTAAGGCTAACGCTGCAGAGCTTCCATGGGGAGAGATCGGTGTAGACGTAGTTCTTGAGTGCACAGGTTTCTACACATCCAAAGACAAAGCTCAGGCTCATATCG
>OCRP01001215.1_pt1 | contig 14841 bp, 12 predicted proteins | sample 1538871 | NCBI WGS metagenome assembly OCRP01 (sample SAMN04571731, study PRJEB22368) | human gut metagenome | biome: human gut; material: stool | host: Homo sapiens | place: Luxembourg | collected 2012-09-20 | reverse complement strand
CATGGACTTATATTGAAACGAGCCGTTACATATTGACCAATATAAATAATATTTATAATCCCCGAAATCAATAGGGCATCCCCAAGATATAAAATCCACATATTATTTTGTAGATAGGTCAAAACTTGATTCAATGCTTCTGTATTTACACCTGGAGCTTGACTTAAAGCACTTGAAAACATATCTGAATTTAAATCCACTCCACTTGAAAATACAACTGCACTCAAGGCTAAGCCAACCACAAAAGCGACACTCATCGCTATTAAATGGGATTTACAACGATATTTCCACATATAACCACCTATTTCTTCTCTATAATTCTTGCAGGAATACCCACGGCTGTTGCACCTTCAGGTACATCTTTTAAAAGTACCGCATTGGCCCCTATACGACAACCCTTTTTTAAAGTGATATTTCCTAAACATTTGGCCCCACAACCAATATATACACCATCCTCTAAAGTAGGATGTCTTTTTACATGTTGCTTACCTGTTTCACCCAGTGTAACGCCATGATAAAGCTGACAATCATCACCAATAATTGCCGTTTCACCAATCACAACACCCATACCATGATCAATCATCAATCCACGACCAATCACAGCACCAGGATGAATTTCAATACCCGTCCAATGCCTTGCTCGATTACTTACCCAACGGGCAATAAATGTATGATTGTGCACCCAAAACCAATGGGCCATTCGATGCAAGCCAATCGCTTTGATGTGCGGATATAGCCAAAACACTTCCCATTTAGAATGGGCTGCAGGATCAAGCTGCATTGTTCGATTTATGTTATATAATCCATCACGGATAAAAGATCTCTTGCTTTTTTCTGACATGATAAAATTTTAGTTGATTTGTGTTTAAATTTCAAGTTTAGTGTTTATTTCACATAAACTTCACATAGTGAATCATCTAAAACTTTTCCAATTGAATCATGAATAACTAAATCTGCTTTTGAATCCATGTTCGTACTGTCTCTATTTATTAATACCAAATGTTTACCATGGAAATAATTAATCAAACCAGCTGCCGGATATACAACCAAGCTTGTTCCACCTACAATTAAAAGATCTGCCTGTTCAATCGCATGAACGGCTGAATACAAAGTATATTCATCTAAGCCTTCTTCATATAAGACTACATCTGGCTTAATAATGGCACCACACTTAGGACATCTAGGAATACCATTACTATCCCTATACTTCATCATATCCTCTAAAGAATATTTGGTTTGACAATGGGTACAAGTATTTCTTAATACACTTCCATGAAGTTCATATACATTTTTAGAACCCGCCATCTGATGTAAACCATCAATATTTTGCGTAACAATAGCCTTTAATTTACCCATCTGCTCTAGTTTTGAAAGAGCAAGATGCGCCTTATTCGGCTTTGCGTCTGAATAAATCATCTGATTAAAATAAAAATCAAAAAACTCTTTTGGATGACTTACATAAAAACTATGTGACAACATAATCTCAGCAGGATAAGGATATTTCTTTTTATACAATCCATTATCACTACGAAAATCTGGAATGTTACTTTCTGTAGACACACCAGCTCCACCAAAAAATACTATATTATTACTTTCTTGAATCCAATCTTTTAAAGACATACTATCACTTCCTTTCTCTATTATACGCCTAAACACAAAAAGAAAGGAAGATAATTCACTATCTTCCTTGAATATCAAATGTATACTCGCCATCTTGACAATCTACATGGATTACATCCCCCTGCATAGCACCAGTCTTAATCATTTCCTTGGCAATCTGTGTTTCAAGATTTCTTTGGATATAACGCTTCATAGGACGAGCGCCATATACAGGATCTACACCCATCTTGGCAATCTGATTGTATACGGCATCACTTACATTTAATGTAATGTCACGATCTGCCAAACGTTTTTGTAGTAAACCAACAAACTTATGGGCAATCTTAATAAAGGCTGAATCATCTAATGCGTTAAACACAATAATTTCATCAATACGATTAATAAACTCCGGTTTAAAGTGTCGTTTTACTTCCTCCATATATTTTTCATGGATATTGCCAGATTCAAAGGCATATTGACTACCTAAGTTTGATGTTAAGATAATAATTGTATTCTTAAAATCAACAGTCACACCTTTCGAATCTGTAATACGACCATCATCCAAGATTTGAAGCAATACATTAAAAACATCTGGATGTGCCTTTTCAATTTCATCAAATAAGACAATACTATATGGATTTCGACGAACTGCCTCGGTCAATTGACCACCTTCATCATAACCTACATATCCTGGAGGTGCACCAATTAATCGTGCCACACTGTGCTTTTCCATATACTCACTCATATCAATACGCACAATGTGTCTTTCATCATCAAATAACTGTTCTGCCAAAGCTTTGGCAACTTCTGTTTTACCAACACCTGTAGGGCCTAAGAACATGAAAGATCCAATTGGACGATTTTCATCTTGAATCTGTGCTTTTGAACGCAAGATCGCATCTGTGACAAGTTCGAGAGCTTCATCTTGACCAACTACACGTTTTTCAAGTTCTGCTTTCAAATTCAACAATTTTTCTCTTTCACTCGCAACCAAACGCGTAACTTCAACACCTGTCCATCTAGAAACGATTTTCGCAATCAATTCCTCATTTACCGTTTCTTGAATTAATGCATCCTCTTTTTGACTTGCCTGTTCTTTTTGAATACGAGCCTCTAATTCTGGAATCATTCCATATTGAAGTTTAGCTGCATCTTCATAACGAGCTTCATTACGAGCTTGTTCCAAATCTAAACGAGCCTTCTCCAAACGTTGTTTATCTTCTTTTTCATTGGCCAAACCACGCTTTTCATCTTCCCACTTAGAATGCATCTCATCACGTTTTGATTGTAAAGAAGCCAATTCACCTTCAATTTCTTCTCGACGCTCAACCGCTCTTTTATCTTCTTCTTTTTGAAGTGAAGTCTTTTCAATTTGAAGCTGCAAGATCTTACGCTGTAATTCATCCAATTCTTGAGGCATACTTTCCATTTCAACTTTTAATGTAGCACAGGCCTCATCTACCAAATCAATCGCTTTATCTGGCAAGAAACGATCTGTAATATAACGATCCGACATTGTGGCAGCCGCAATTAAAGCTTCATCCAAAATACGCACACCATGATAGCTTTCAAAACGATCTTTCAATCCACGCAAAATACTAATTGTATCTTCAACACTAGGTTGTGCAACTTGCACTTTTTGGAAACGACGCTCTAAAGCTGCATCCTTTTCAATATACTTACGATATTCATTAAATGTTGTTGCACCAATACAATGAAGTTCACCACGAGCTAACATTGGCTTTAATAAGTTAGCCGCATCCATGCTACCTTCTGTTTTACCAGCACCAACTAAGTTATGAATCTCATCAATAAATAAGATGATTTGTCCATCCGATTTTTTCACTTCATCCAAAATGGATTTTAAACGCTCCTCAAATTCACCACGATACTTAGCACCCGCAATCAAAGATCCCATATCTAATTCAATCAATCTTTTCTCTTTTAAAGACTCAGGTACATCCCCCTTCATAATACGCCAAGCAATACCTTCAACAACGGCTGTTTTACCAACGCCTGGCTCACCAATTAAAACGGGATTATTCTTTGTCTTACGCGATAAAATCTGCATAACACGACGAATCTCATCATCACGACCAATGATTGGATCAATCTTACCATCACGCACATCCTGGACTAGATCACGACCATATTTCTTTAAAGCTTCTACATTCTCTTCCGAATTTGGCGTATCAAATTTCTTTCCATTACGACGCTCTAATTCAGCTTTAAAACAAGCATCCTTGTTCAAATTAAAAGTTCTTACCAATTCTTTAGAAATATAAGAACGATTAAATAATAAAGCTAAAAATACACTGGCAACCGATAAATAAGTCTCTTCATGTTGACTTGCCCAGTTTTGTGCATCTTCAAATGATTTTTGGACTTCATTTGATAAATTTATATTACTTGTCGAGCTCTTTGCGACACGATTTGATTCTTTTTGAACCATCTGTAAAGCACACGCTTTTTCTAAGCCAATACGCTCAAATAAACCATCTAATACATCATCCTTAAAAATAGTTTCCAACATGTCCACTGTATCCACACTAGGATGTTGGTTAGATTTCGCTAAATTGATCGCATCCATTAAAATTTTCTGTAAACGCTCTGACATTTGTTCGATATTCATAAATAAGCACCTCCTTGTACTTAGCACTCACTCTTTATGATTGCTAATGATAGTATAACACTCTTTTTGGCACTGTCAACACTTAAGTGCTAATATTTTTTGAAAAAGAAAAAGTAGATTTTCTCTACTTTTCGAATGTGTTACGATTATAAGCTCTTTGCCAATTTACACTAAATTCACCAACCGCAATCTTTGTTCCTGGATGATCAATCATTTGATATAAAACATCACAAGGAACGGTCACAGCTTGAATTCCTGCCTTGATCAATTCATGTACTTGATATGTGTTTTTAAAGCTTGCCGCAATCACTTTAGCCGGCATATGATTCACTCTTAACATTTCAATCAAATCTTTAACATCTTGTACACCATCCCCATAATTACACATACGATTTGTATAAGGTGCTAAATATTCAGCTCCATTCATAGCTGCCAAAAATGCTTGATCTGCCGTATAGATGGCTGTAGCCAATGTGTGAATACCTAATTTTTTACATTCCTTAATAGCTCTTAATCCTTCATGTGTAACAGGAATCTTCACATACATATTTTTATTACGAATGGAAGAAATCATTTTAGCCTCTTCCATAATTCCTTCAAAAGAAGTTTGTACAGTTTGAATAAACAACAATTGATCTTCGCTCAACACTTCGCATAAATCTTTTACAACATCCATTGCTTCTCTACCTGATTTTGTAAGAATTGTAGGATTTGTCGTAACCCCAGTAATTGTTAATAAATCGTTTAATTCTTTAATTTGTTCAATATTTGATGAATCAATAATCAATTCCATGATAGATCCTCCTTAAGTTCATATGTATCCTAACACTAGATAAAATTCGTTTCAACATCCATTTCACATCAAACAAATTATGTTAAATAAACACAATAAAACATGTTTCTTTCTGTTCTTTTTTGTGCTTTAATAGAATTATGAACACAACACAAAGAAGATATGAAATCTATGAAAAATTAAAAAAAGATAAAACTGTACAAGTTAATGAATTAGCTAAAGTATACGCAGTTTCCTTAATGACGATTCGAAGAGATTTAGATATGCTTGAAAATCAAGGCCTTGCCACAAAAAGCTATGGAGGAGCTACATTAAACGAGTCTATATCTACAGAACCGGCTTTTGAAATCAAAGAAGGCATTTCTCAATCCGATAAAAAGGAAATTGCGATATTCGCAAGTACACTCATTCATGATAAAGACTCCATCTATTTAGATTGTGGTACAACCTGCCTTGAACTCTTTAAAAGAATCCATCATAAAAAGATCACAATATTCACTAACTTTTGGAAGATTCTTCAATACGTTGATCGTAATACAAAAGCTAAAATCATTATGGCTCCAGGAACCTATAATCCTATTACACAAGCAGCATTATCTGAAAGTACGATTCAATTCTTTCAAAATTATTATATTGATAAAGCTTTTATCTCTGTTTTAGGAATCGATTTAGACTATGGTGTATCTATCCCTAGCATGAGTGATGCACTTGTCAAAAAAGCCATTCTTGCTTCTTCAAACAAAAAAATTTGTATGGCAGACCATACAAAATTTAATAAAAAATATATGTCAAAAATTGCCAATATTGATGATTTTGACATGATCATCACCGATAATAAACTAGATGATACTATAAAACATGAAAACATTATAAAAGCACATTCGTGAATGTGCTTTTTGTTTATTAAAATGCTTTTTGACCTTTTACGTAAGTCATTTCAACAGAATAGTCATCATTCAATACAACGAAGTCTGCATCTTTTCCAGTTTGAATCGATCCTTTACGGTCATCCACATTTAACATACGAGCCGGATTCAATGTACAAGCATTGATAGCTGTTTGCCAAGGAACCAATGCCTTTTCTACTAAAATACGAAGTCCATCATTGACATGCAATGTGCTTCCTGCAAGACCCTTTGTATCTGTTAAATGAGCACTTCCATCTGGATATAATTCGATTTCGTTACCACCAAATAATACTTTTGTACCAACTGGCAATCCCTTCACCATTAATGAATCTGTAATCATAATGCAGTGATCTGGCCCTTTAGCTGTAAAGTAATCATTTAATGCTTCATAAGTAGAGTGGTTACCATCACAAATAATTTCACCATATACATCTCTATAACGCATAGCTGCACCAACAAGTCCTGGTTCACGGTGATGGAATTTAGTCATACCATTGAATACGTGAGTCATTGAGTTTGCCCCATTCGCAATAGCTAAACGAGCCTGTTCAAAAGTAGCTCCTGAGTGACCTTGACTACATACAATTCCATTTGCACGTAAGAATTTTGTTAATTCAAAATTATCATCATGTTCACAAGCCATAGTCACAATTTTAATTAAATTATTAGAAGCAGCTAAATAACGTTTAAATTGTTCTACATCTGGTTTTACACAATATTGTTCTGGTTGAGCTCCCTTGTATACTTGGTCCAAATAAGGTCCTTCAAAGTGAATACCTAAAATTTCTGCACCTTCATACCCTTCTTCAACCACTTTCGCAACATTTTTAACCGCATTTGTCAAAACTTCTTCGGATTGTGTAATTGTTGTTGGAAGAATACCTGTAACACCTTCTTTAACGATGTTTTTCATCCAGTTACGAAGACCTTCTTCATTCGCATCATTTGTATCAAATCCATATGCACCATGTGTGTGCACATCAATAAATCCAGGAATAATTCTCTTATCTCCATAATCTTCATCCACATCTTTTTGGCCATATGGATAGATATTTACAATCTTTCCTTCTTCTACTTCAATTTGGGCTGCCAACCAAGTATTTACCACCCAAACTCTTTTACTTTGAATAATCATATCGACAATTCCTCCTAGCTTTTATTATACTCTCAAGAAAAAGAAAACACTTACACTTTTTAGTTGACTTTTTATATTTTTTATTTAAAAAATGTAAAAGTGTGCAAATGAATAGACATAACTCATAAAAAATTTTAAAATAAAGAAAGAGGTGAATTAAAATGAAAAGAGCTAAAAAAATTATAGATAACGTATACTGGGTCGGAGTAAGAGACTTAAACAACCGCCACTTCCATGGTGATTTATATCCAATTGATGAAGGATGTACATACAATGCCTATTTAGTGGTAGATGATGAAGTTACATTATTCGATACAGTAGAAGAAGAATTTACAGAAGAACTGTTAGAAAGAGTGGAATCCGTACTACAAGGAAGAGAAATTGACAATATCGTTGTTCAACATACAGAACCGGATCATTCTGGTGGATTTAAAAAAGTATATGCCAAATATCCAAATGCGAAAGTTTATGCATCTATTTCCGGAAAGAAAAACATGATTGAACAATACTTTGATCAAGTACCTTATCAAGTCGTTAAAACAAACGATACAATCAACACAGGAAAATATGATTTTGTCTTTGTTGAAATGCAAATGATCCATTGGCCAGATAACATGTTGACATATTGTCCACAATTAAAAACTGTATTCTCAAACGATGCCTTTGGACAACACATTGTAAACTTTAACTTAACAGATGAAGGATTAGATAAAGCTTATTGTTTAAAACAAGCCAAAGAATACTTTGCGAATATTGTTCTACCATATACAACACCGGTACAAGCTAAATTAAACCTTATTCTAGGCATGAATTTAGACATTGAATATATTATGCCTGCCCATGGTATTATCTGGAAAGACTATATTGGTGATATCATTGAAACTTATAAAGGTATTGCAGCTCAAAAAACAGAAAACAAAGCCGTTATTGTATATGAATCTGTATGGAAACATACACAACAGATTGCTGAAAGCTTAGCTGAAGGGTTCAGTGATGCTGGTATGGATGTAAAAGTCTATAAATTATCGGATACAAAATCAAGCATTGTCATGCGCGAAATCATGGATGCTAAAGTCGTATGTATTGGATCTGGAACCTACAACAATGTCATGGCACCAAGTGTTGCAGCTTTCCTTGAACACATTCGTCCATGTAAATTGAAAAACAAAAAAGGATTGGCCTTTGCCGCATACGGATGGTTTAACCAAGTCGCAAAAGAAATCGATACAAGGATGCAACAATCTGGAATTGAATCTTGTCACGATGTCATCAATCAATGTTACACACCAAGTGATGATCAATTAGAAGACTATTATAATATCGCAAAAGAAATCGCAAAAAAATGCCAGGAATAAATTTTCCTGGCATTTTTAGTCTATATTCACATGTGAATTTGGCAATAAACGAAGTCCTTTAGGAATCTTGTTTTTGATTTGCCTTCCATCACTCTTGCCAAAGCCAAACGGATGTCCTTTGTAACATACGGCAACGTAACCTTTATCACATTCCTTTTGTAAAACTTCACCATGCATAAAAAGATCCATCTCTTCTAGCGTTACTTCTACTTTTCTTTTATAGTCAAAATCTGCAACCATATAAAAAGAATGACTTGGCTCAAAACGATTCTTAATAACATCTCCTAAATATACGCCCTGACGTAATACTTTTACTTTTTTAAAATCCACAAAACAAACATCCATACCATAGACTCGATCATTATCTATATAGTAATAGTTTGGTAATGTATTCAATTGTTCCTTCAAAAATTTCTCAGTAATCTTATCTATTTTTTTAGATTTTAAAATTGGAAGTTTACCTGCAATACCGGATTGTTTCTTGAATTTTGCAATGAAATGGCCTTCACCACCATCCATTGGAAAGATACGACGCACATTTAAATCTTTAAATCCTTTTCTTCCCCACAAAACTTCAGGATCTACAAGTTGAATATCTTCATGTTTTTCTAAAAAAGATAACACAACATCTTCATCTTCTTCCAAAGCATATGTACAAGTTGAGTATACCAAAGTACCACCCGGCTTCAACATCGAATACGCATATTCTAAGATTTCTTTTTGGCGAGCTGCACAAAGCTCAATATTTTCAATACTCCAATGATTCAAGGCAATATCATGCTTTTTAATCATACCCTCACCACTACAAGGAGCATCTACTAATATCTTGTCGAAACAACAATCAAATACTTTCGCAAGCTTATCTACACTCGAATTGGTTACAGCTACATTTTTAACACCCATACGCTCTATATTGGATAAAAGAATCTGTGCTCTTTTCACATCAATTTCATTCGATACTAAATACCCACTTTTTAAATGAGAAGCAATCTGCGTACTCTTTCCACCAGGAGCTGCACATAAATCCAATACATAATCATCTTCTTGCACATCCAAGATTTCGACTGCACTCGATGCACTTGGTTCTTGTAGATAGAAGCATCCACAAATATGGTAAGGATGATTTCCCAAGGGTTTATCTACATAATAGCTTTCCTTACAAAATTGACTTGGACTTTCTAAATGATCAAATTCATTTAATTCTGCCTTTTTTAAATTAATACGCATACCACGATATAAAGGTTTTGATAAAGATTCCATATATGCATCATATTCATCTTTTAATAATTCCTTCATTCGCGAAAAATACATTTCTTGACTCATAAACCCTCCAAAACTATCTCAGGATCTATACGACACGCATAGTCTGAGCATGTTGCAGCTGCATTAAAGCCACATCCAAAAGAAAAATCAGCACCACTGTTTCTAAAATATTCTACAGTCGAATTCAAATCCTGTTTTAACTCAAACACCTCTATATGTGTATGAGGACCTGTTGAATTTCCACTATTTCCACTTTTCGCTATAACTGTTTTTTGACTGACTTGCTGGCCACTTGTTACATAGATTTCATTAGACAAGTGCGCATAACTAACCGCATATAACTTATCATGAACAGCTACCACCATACAAATCGAATTGCCGGCTCCACTTGGCCATCCACACATATTTCCAAGATATCCATTATTAGATTCTACAGGTGCATGCGCATACAATACTATGCCATTGGCTAGGGCATACACATCACTATACATACTACTTGCGATATCCAATCCCAAATGAAGACTTCCATCTGGATATGACCAGCATCTAGCACTGATTGTACCATTTTCAACCGGATTTTGCCAAAAAGAACTATATGTATCAATCGCATAATTTCCATCAACTAAACAAGACATACCCTTGTTTTCTAAAATTTCATATCCGCCATATGCAGGTAATGCATCATTTCCAGCAATCATTGCATCTTGATCAAACTCTCCCAAATCATTGAATTGAGACAAACTTGAAAAGCGCTCAAACAAACGCTTTTGACAATTGTCTAAACGAGTTAAATAAGATTCACATAAATCAAGCTTATGCTTATTCTTTTTCCATTGTTTTCTACTTTTCAAATATTGATTTTGACTACACTTATATTCATTGAAACATTTCGTTAAGTCCTTATCTATCCAGTACGATTGAATCATACAATCTTGTTTTTGAATCGCATTTAAGTCTAAGCCATACTCTAGCTTTTTAAGTTCATAATAGTTCTTTTTCTGTATATATTTTGATTCAAGTTTATCCTTTTTTTGACTTTGAATCTCTATTCTACAAATTAGATCCGCCTTTTCAATTTGAATCGCATTTGTTACATCTCTACATTTCAAAGATAAAAAGCTGGCCTTACTTTCGTCAACTATTTCTACTTTTGATTCTATATTTGAAATTAACCTTTCATAATCTGGCACATTCAATGTTTGAAGACCAATAAAAAAACAGACAAAAAGAGATATATATTTCATAAAACTCCTTCTACTGTCTGTCTTCTAAATTTATTGTATTTATTTTTCTTTGTACATGCAAGCACTATTTAAAATAATAAAACATAATGTTCCTGTCGCAACAATATTTAGCGTGCAATCTAACAACCCATAAATCAATACGATTGCTATAAAACACATCATCATACCAAATAAAGCTGGATTTTCTTTTCTTGTATTCGAAGTAAAGATTTCTTTATTCAATACAAAAGCGTAACATAACACAAGAATTGTTCCGATTACACCATAAGAAAGAATAGAATCTATATAAATATTATGCGCATGCGGTGCCTTATGACCATTCACCAAAGGATAAAACTTTTTATATGTCTGTGGTCCCCATCCGAAAAGTGGATACATTGAAATACATATAAATGCCGTTTTCCAAATCTTAATACGAGATGCGAATGTTGACATATCACTAATTCTAGGGATCAACGTTGGTTTTAAAAACACCAAGCCACATACACACAACTCCAATACAATAGATGTAATAAATAATTTTTTCCAACGAACACAATATAAAAAGATAGGAAAAATCAGTACAAAAGGTAAGAGTGCTGTTCTAGATCCCGTTAGATATAACACAAAGAAGTTAAATAATGCCACAATAACATAACCAATCTTACAAAGAATGTTGTCATTTTTCACAAAACGATACATACACATGACACATACAAAATCAATGACCATCGCATAAATGTTCGCATTCATAAATGTCGATGTAATTCTTCGCTTTGGTGAATTAAAGATATGGAATTCTAAGAAGGTTCTTCCATTCGCAATTGAAATCTGATTAAATTGATAAAGTCCATAAATAGCTGCAAAAATAGATAGAATAATAATTAGATCACACATCTTTTCAAAAGTGTTCTTTGTGATGCTTTTTCGATAATAAGCTCCATAGAATCCAATCAACACAAATAGCCATGTATTGCCAAAACCATTCCAGTTTGAATATAAAATCGTAACAATCAATTCCAACCCGATAAAACCATATAAAAAAATAGCTCCTGTTTGATTTTTTATGGCATCCACTAATTTATGACGACAAAAAGCCTGTACCAATATGCATACAATTAAAACACTGGCGACTTGATAAGGTAAAAAAAGAAAACATGTCGCCAACAATATCATTTTTTCATCTAAACTCATAGATACTCCTTCAAAAAAAGAAGCTGGATAAACCAGCTTGATTTTAAATCATGGTGCCGACTATCGGATTTGAACCAATGACCTACGCGTTACGAGTGCGTTGCACTACCACTGTGCTAAGTCGGCATATCGACTACCCATTAAGGATAGTCTTTTTTTCTAAGATTGTAAAGCAGCAATTTGTTGCTGATAATATGCGATCTGTTGCTGCAAAGAATACAACATTTGATTGTTTGTATCAATTTGCGACTGAATCTGTGAACGATCTTCATCACTAGCATCCGCCAATTCCGATTCCAGACTTTGCGCATATTGCGCATATGTATCATAATCTTGCTGCAAACTATTTAAACTAGCTTGATATTCTTGGATTTTTGAAGCATTCTCAGACTTCTTTTGTTCCTCTTCTTGTTGAGCCTTTTCTTGAGCTGCCGTTTTTAATTCAGCTTGTTCTTTACATAAATCAATAAAATCTTTTCCTGTTTTTGATTTTGATAAAGAATCCACTTCCTTTTTCAAGCTCTTTGATAAAGAACTATACACCGACTGCATATCGGCAACAGCCATCTTTTCTTCGTCGGATTTCGCATCCCATCCATTCAACAAATCAACAATCTGTTGGTAAGCTGGAAGCTTCACTTCTTCTTTTGTCTTTTGAAGTTCTTTTACTTCCTTTAATAAAGCCGTATAAGACTTACCTGTTTGTTCTTTAAAATATGCATTGATTGATGTTTTTTGTTTATCTAAAAGCTTTTTATACCCAGAATTCAAGTCAATAAGTTCTAGCTTTTCAGCATCCGACATCATATTATCTCCATATTCATCCGCATACGATACTAACTTATCATATGTTTTTTGTTGAGCCGGCGAAACAATATTTTGTGGATCATAAACTAATACTTTATATGAATATACACCTAAAGCAGCTACACCTAATAAGATAAATCCTAAAATGATTTTCGTGATTTTACTCATAGGTTTCTTTTTCTTCGATTTCTTTTCTTTAGGTCCTTCTTCTTTCTTTGGTTTTTCTTTCTTTTCCTTTTTTTCCTTCTTTTCTTGTTTTTCTTTTAATTTCTTTACTTGCGAAGGCAATAATTCATCATCCTCATTTGACATATCTTGCAACATCGTATGTACAAGATCTAATGCATCACTCGACTGCTCATTTTCAATAGATGAAGTTGTAAAATCATCCTCCATATGTTGGGAGTCAACTTTATTTTCTTCATAAAGACGCTCTTCTTCCGCAATAGTTTTTTGTCCACGCTCTTTTCGAAGCATATCTAAAGCAGAAGACATTGTCTTTTCTGCAAGTCTTCTTTCAGCTTCTGTCATCTGATGAACCTCTTTCGGTTTTTTCAGTTCCTCGTTATATTCTGTTTTTTTATCTAAAAGTGCTTTTGAATAAGCATCTATATTCTTATCATTTTTACTCATAATATATTTTCCTTAGTTCCAATCTATTTTAACACATTATAAGCCTTCTTTTTCAACAAATTCATAAAAAGATTTTTCTTTCGCAAAATCCTCTGGATTCACCCTCCCAACTGGCTGCGAGTAAAGAATAAACTCGTTTTCGCCATCCAATTCAAACATTTCATCACAAATCGAAGTCACACAAGCTCCAATTCCACAAGTTCCTAAGCCAATACTTGTACTTGCCAAATATATATTCTCACCCACATGACCAAGATCGACCAATGCGATTCGATGTGCAAGATGACCGTAACGCCATTCCGTTCGGTACGGTATGTAGCTAAAATAGAAAATCACGTTGGCCTTTAAAGCCCATAATTGATCACACAAGGAAGATGCCAAAACATCGGATACTTTGTCAATAGGATTTAAAAATTCAATACGATGTTCCATAGGTAAATAATGATAAGTTCCAGGATCTAATCCTTCTACATTTTGACACACAAAATACAGTTCAAAACCATGACGTGCTCCTCCAGAAGGTACTGTACGCAAAGTCGCATATTTTTTGCCACGAATTTGTTTCACACCTTGACAAGTCCAAAGAATATAAGATAGTTCTAATAAGGACATTGGCTCTTGCGTATACACACGACTACTATGACGTGTATTAATAATATCTAGAAAGTTTGAACAGATTTGTAGCGTATCAAAATTTTTAGGAAGTTCAATGGATTCCTTTCGCATTGCCTCTTTTACCAAAGGTGGTTGTGGAAGTTTTTTATCTTGATCCGACTCAAATTCTTCCACATCATATTTTAATTCTGAATAATCCATATAATTCCTTTCTTTAATGAGCTAACTCATCTAGTAGTCTTGCCTTTTGACTACCAATCAATAAAACCTGTTTGTATTTTTCATATATATCAATTGTATGTGAACTTAAATACAAGGCCATTTCAGCTGACATTGTTAAATTTGTGACAAATATTGTCATTTCCTGACCATTCTTAAATGCACTTTCCATAAATTCAAACGCATTTTCTATTTGAAGTTTCAAATCCGATTCAATCGACTCCATATTTTCTTTTTGTTTAAAGAATGGTTTTGTACTACAATCAAAACGCGACTTAGAATCTAGGCTTTCATCCACACTCACCTTTTGTATCTGTTCTAAGACAAACTCATATTCATGTTTTTGAGCAACACTTAATAATTCAGCCTGCAACTTATCATGATACAAAGCTATAAATTCCTTTACATGATCCACATAAAATACATCCATATGACTTCGGTAATTTTTTAGAAAACCAAACCATA
>OCRP01001183.1_pt1 | contig 15337 bp, 12 predicted proteins | sample 1538871 | NCBI WGS metagenome assembly OCRP01 (sample SAMN04571731, study PRJEB22368) | human gut metagenome | biome: human gut; material: stool | host: Homo sapiens | place: Luxembourg | collected 2012-09-20 | reverse complement strand
TGGCAAAATCCTGAGCAACTTTTTGTTGCTCAGGAACTTATAAATAAAGTTAAATCAAAGTGTTGCGGAATTAAGGTAGAAACAATAAAGGTAGATGACTTGAATAGAGACACTTCTGGCAAAGTTTATAGCATCAGCGGAGTGCTTATGAAAAACAATGCCGCCGATCTGAATAATCTGTCAAAGGGCATTTATGTCGTGAATGGAAAAAAATATGTAGTCAAATAAAAAAAGCAACAATGAAAAAGGAATATATAAAACCGATAATCATTAATATAAAAATATATAATGATGATGCTTTGTGCCAAATGAAAACAGCATCGCTTTTTGATATGGGCAATGACAAGTCTGTTGAAACTATTGCCGGCGAAGGTGACAAAGACGAACCGGACATCGGCGATGGTGGATTCATTTGGAATGACTAACAACTTTATTTCAACCCCCTGAAAGGGCCAGCCCCTCTGAGCCCTCACCCCCTCCTCCAACACATAAAGGTGAATTCTCTTTAAAAACAAGAGAGTTCACCTTATTTTTTTATCCTTACGTCCCGATATTTTTTTGCTGTTTGGCAAAAAATGCGTAAGTTTGCAGAAGTATGAAGAAATTCTATCTATTTATTTTCATTGTCGCTTCTGCGGCATGCATTATCACTGCCCAGTCAAGATGTGAAGATGTAAACGTAAAGGCTTTGACCGAAGGCAAGACAGCCAGCGTTGAGGCGCAGCCCAAAGGCAAGACTTTGAGCGCCACCGCACAGCAGCTGGCAAAGGCGGGCTATGTGAACATTCAGGATGCCGACCCCTCCATACATGTGTCGCTGATGTATGCCCGCGCCGACAATTTCACCGGCCGTGTGCTCTATGGCGACCTGCGCGAGGCCTATCTCCACCCCAAGGCTGCCACGGCTCTCGTCAAGGCACAGCGCCGACTGAAGCAGCTGCGCCCTGACCTCAGCCTGAAGGTCTATGATGCCGCCCGCCCCATGCACATACAGCAGAAGATGTGGGATGCGGTCAAGAACACGTCAAAGGACATCTATGTGAGCAACCCTGCCCACGGCGGAGGCATGCACAACTACGGACTGGCGGTCGACATAACGCTCTGCGACGCCAAGGGCGACACCCTCGACATGGGCACGAAGATCGACTATATGGGCCGCGCCGCCCACATCGACGCCGAGCAGCAGCTCGTTGCAAGCCACAAGATCAGCCGACAGGCTCTGCGCAACCGCCAGTTGCTGCGCGAGGTCATGCGCTACGCTGGCTACAGAGCCTTGCGCACAGAGTGGTGGCACTTTAACCTCGTGTCGAGAGCCACGGCAAAGAAATATTACAAAGCCATAAGATAGTGTAGGAAAACAACGCATATACGGCCTCCAAGTGACGCATATACGAGTGACAACGACATTTGCTTGCTCTTAATTTTATAAAACAAAGAACAATAAAGACAATGAACAAGAAACCATTGCTTAAAAACCAATCAACACAGACAACATAATGAAAGACAAGAAGACGCAAACGAACGACAACATAACGACAACAGTAGAACAAACTGTGACGTTGGACCCGACGGTGGTTCCTATAGACAAACTGGTGCTCGCGCCCAAAATGCAAGCGTTCATACGCCAGCATCGCAACGACGACGTGCGCACCCTGGCCCTTCGTGCTCCGCGCGATGCCGAGTTTGACCTCACCTTAGCTCTCGAACAGATTGCGGGGTGGCAGACGGCGCAACGCAAGTTGCCCACATGGGCAAAGAGTGATGCCATTGTGTATCCGCCGCATCTCTCCATGGAGCAATGCTCGTCGGAGCAGACGGCCCGTTACAAGGCCGAGGTGGCAAAGCGCCTGGCGCTGGAGACAACCGACGATGTTGAGGTGAAGGAAACGGAGATTTTGAAAGATGCAGAAAACCTGAAAGACATTGAAGGCTTAAAGTATATCGATGTCTTGAGCCATAGCGAGTTCTCGACCGACACGTCATCCACGCTGGCGGTAGACCTCACGGGAGGTTTCGGTGTCGACTTCTCCTTCATTGCGCCGCTCTTTGACCGCGCCATCTATTGTGAGCGCAACCCGCAGCTCTGCACCATAGCCCGTCACAACTTCCGCGTGCTGGGCTTGGACAACGCGTGCGTGGCAAACAGCGAAGCCGAGCGTCTGTTGCAGGACATGCCGCCCGCCAACCTCATCTTCATTGACCCGGCACGCCGCGACGGACACGGCGGCAAGACCGTGGCGATAGCCGACTGCACGCCCGACGTGTCTGCCCTTCGCCCGTTACTCGTCTCCAAGGGGCGCAAGGTCATGATCAAGCTCTCACCCATGCTCGACTGGCACAAGGCCGTGGCCGACATGTGCGGCAGCGTGGCAGAGGTACACATCGTGGCAACGGGTGGCGAGTGTAAGGAGCTGCTGCTTGTGGCAGACAGCGACAGCCACGACAGCGTGAGCGTGACCTGCGTCAACGACACAGAACGCTTCTCCTTCACCCACACCGAGGGCGAGCAGCAACCGTTGCCGCCGCTCCAGGATGCCGGCGAGCTGTTCGCCACGTCTCCAGCCACCGCAACATCACAACATGCTGAAGCCCCAGCGCCCCTCTACCTCTACGAGCCCAACGCCTCCATCATGAAGGCCGGCTGCTTCGGTCTGCTTGCCGTGCGCTATGGCCTCAGAGCCTTGGGACGCAACAGCAACCTGTTTGTCAGCAACGCCATGGTCAACGGTTTCCCTGGCCGACAGTTTGCCGTCACAGGCTGCTCCACCATGAACCGTCAGAGCCTTAAAGCCCTGCTCGCGGACATAAGCAGTGCCAACGTGGCTGTGCGCAACATGCCTCTCTCGGCCGATGCCCTGCGCAAGAAGCTGGCGCTTAAAGACGGTGGCGACAGCTATGTGTTTGGCACCACGGCAGCCGACGGCACCCATGTTATCTTGTTGTGTAAGAGAATTTAACGGGCTTTTTGCGGTTTTTTGCCATTTAATTGCTAATTTTGCATTTCATACCACAATTGAGCGCAAACGGCGCCGTGACAACAAGTAAAAAAACGAATTCGAATTTAAAATAATGTCATCAGTACTGATTAAGAAAGTGGAGACCCGAACCGAACTGAAAGAGTTCATCGAGTTCCACTATGACCTCTACAAGGGCAACGCCTACGATGTGCCCAACCTCTACAGCGACGAGCTGAACACCCTACGCAAGGACCGCAACGCTGCTTTCGACTTTTGCGAGGCCGAATATTTCCTTGCCTACAAGGATGGCAAGATCGTAGGACGTGTGGCTGCGATAATAAACAACCTCGCCAACGAGAAGTGGAACCAGAAGTCGGTGCGCTTCGGATGGATCGACTTTATCGACGACCGCGAGGTGTCGGCAGCTCTCATGAAGGCTGTCGAAGACTATGGCCGCTCCAAGGGCATGACCGAGATGGTGGGACCGCTCGGCTTCACCGACATGGACCCCGAGGGCATGCTCACCCATGGCTTCGACCAGCTCGGCACCATGGCAACCATCTACAACTACCCCTACTATCCCAAACACTTTGAAGCCATGGAGGGCTACACTGTGGACAACACCTATGTGGAGTATAAGATCTTTGTGCCTGAGCAGGTGCCTGAGAAGATGTCAAAGATCGCGCAGATGATACAGAAGCGCTACGGTCTTCGCGTGAAGAAGCTCACCAAGAAGGAGATCTTTGAGGAAGGTTACGGTTATAAGATTTTTGAACTTATAAACACGACCTACAGCCACCTCTATGGCTATTCGCCCCTCACCGACAAGCAGATCGAGCAATACATCAACATGTATTTTCCCTTGGCCGACCTCGGCCTCATAACCCTCATCGAAGACAGCACAGCCAACAACAAGCTCGTGGGCGTGGGCATAACCATACCCTCGCTCTCGAAGGCTCTGCAGAAGTGTCGTCGCGGACGTCTGCTGCCCTTCGGCTGGTGGCCCGTGCTCCGCGCCATCAAGGCCCACAAGACCAAGATCGTGGACCTGCTGCTCGTGGGTGTGCTGCCCGAGTATCGCTCAAAGGGTGCCAACGCGCTGCTCTTCTCTGACCTCATTCCGCGATATAACGCCTATGGCTTCGAGTGGGGCGAGACACAGGTGGAGATGGAGACCAACGACTCGGTACAGAGCCAGTGGACAGCCTTCGACCACCAGATTCACAAGAGACGCAAGTGTTACATAAAGAAGATTTAAGGTTGGCGCAACTATGAAAGAGGAAAACGAGATAATGAACGAGCAACCCACGGCCTCCTACACCGACGACAACATACGCCACCTCTCCGACATGGAGCATGTGCGCACACGTCCCGGCATGTACATAGGCCGTTTGGGCGACGGCAACCTGCCTGAAGACGGCATCTATGTGCTGCTTAAGGAGGTGGTAGACAACTCTATCGACGAGTTCCGCATGAACGCTGGAAAGCGCATAGAGGTAGAGATCAACGAGAACCGCAGCGTGAGCGTGCGCGACTATGGCCGCGGCATACCCCAAGGCAAGCTCGTCGAGGCGGTGTCCATGCTCAACACAGGAGGCAAGTACGACTCGAAAGCCTTTAAGAAGAGCGTCGGCCTGAACGGTGTGGGCGTGAAGGCGGTCAACGCCCTGTCATCGCGCTTCGAGGTGAAATCGTTCCGCGACGGCAAGGTGCGCGCACTGACCTTCGAGCGCGGTGTCCTCAAGAGCGACACCACCGAAAAGACCGACGACGAGAACGGTACATACATCTTCTTCCAGCCCGACGACACACTGTTCATTGGCTACAGCTTCCACGACGACATCGTGGAGACCATGTTGCGCAACTACACCTACCTCAACACGGGCCTCGCCATCATGTATAACGGACGGCGCATCTTGTCGCGCAACGGTCTGGTAGACCTTCTCAACGACGCCATGACCACAGACGGGCTCTATCCCATCATCCACGCCAAGGGCGAGGACATAGAGATAGCGTTCACACACACCGACCAATATGGCGAGGAATATCACTCGTTCGTAAACGGACAGCACACCACCCAGGGAGGCACACACCAGAGCGCCTTCAAGGAGCACATCGCGCGAACCATCAAAGAGTTTTTCAACAAAAACTATGAGTTTGGCGACATACGCAACGGCTTGGTGGCTGCCATCGCCATAAACGTGGAGGAGCCCATGTTTGAGAGCCAGACAAAGATCAAGCTCGGCTCGTTGCAGATGGCTCCCGGCGGCGAGAGCATAAACAAGTATGTCGGCGACTTCATAAAGCGCGAGATCGACAACTTCCTGCACATTCACCCCGACGTGGCAGAGGTCATGAAGCATAAGATCGAGGAGAGCGAGAAGGAACGCAAGGCGATGGCCGGCGTCACGAAGCTGGCACGCGAGCGCTCAAAGAAGGCCAACCTTCACAACAAGAAGTTGCGCGACTGCCGCATCCATTTCTCCGACGCCAAAAACGACCGCAAGGAAGAGTCGTCGATCTTCATAACCGAGGGTCTGTCGGCAAGCGGAAGCATAACGAAGAGCCGCGATGTAAACACACAGGCTGTGTTCTCGCTGCGCGGCAAGCCTCTCAACTCGTTCGGTCTCACCAAGAAGGTGGTCTACGAGAACGAGGAGTTTAACCTCCTCCAGGCCGCTCTCGACATAGAAGAGGGTCTCGACACCCTGCGTTACAACAAGGTCATCGTGGCTACCGATGCCGATGTCGACGGCATGCACATCCGTCTGCTCATCATAACCTTCTTCTTGCAGTTCTTCCCGGAGCTTATAAAGAAGGGCCATGTGTTCGTGCTTCAGACGCCGCTCTTCCGCGTGCGTAACCGCCGCACGAAGATCAAGGACAAGGCGGTCATTGCCGATGCCGACAAGAAGCTGGCAAAGGGCGAGCGCAAGAGCGACTTCGTAACGCGCTACTGCTACAGCGAGGAGGAGCGTGTGGCTGCCATACGCGCCCTCGGTCCTGACCCTGAGATCACCCGATTCAAAGGTCTGGGAGAGATCTCACCCGATGAGTTTGTACATTTCATCGGACCCGACATGCGCCTTGAGCAGGTGACGCTACACAAGACCGACCAGGTGCAGAAGCTTCTCGCCTACTATATGGGCAAGAACACGCCCGAACGACAAAACTTCATCATCGACAACCTCGTCATTGAGGAGGATCTGCCGGAAGAGGCGGAGCAGCAATTTTGAATTTTGAATTTTGAGTTTTGAATTGTCGGCTGCGCCGATTAGGAATTATTCAATTCTGAATTTTGAATTTTGAATTTTGAGTTTTGAATTATCGGCTGCGCCGATTAGGAATTATTCAATTTTGAATTTTGAATTTTCATTTTTGAATTTTTAATTGAGGAAACGTAAAATTATGGAACATATATTGCGCGATAGGCGCAGATCTTACGGCATGAGCAGATTTTACGACAGGCGGCTTACGGCTCTTGTTGTGCTCTCGCTTGTGTGGGTGAGCGCCATGGCTCAGCTGCGCATGAACCTGGGCGATGACAGCCCAATGCGCAAGCTGCAAATAGCAGAGATGGCTATCAGTAACCTTTATGTCGACTCCGTGGACGAGCAGAAGCTCGTGGAGGACGGCATCAAAGGCATGCTTGAGAAGCTCGACCCACACTCGTCTTACACCACAGCCAAGGAGACACAGGCCATGAACGAACCGCTGCAAGGGTCGTTCGAGGGAATAGGCGTGCAGTTTAACATGTCGCAAGACACGCTCATGGTCATTCAACCCACGCTCAACGGCCCGTCAGAGAAGGTGGGCGTGCTGGCTGGCGACCGCATTGTGGCGGTCAACGACACAGCCATCGCGGGCGTGAAGATGAGCCGCGAGGACATCGTGAAGCGTCTGCGCGGAAAGAAAGGCACGAAGGTGAAGCTCACCGTCGTGCGACGTGGCATCGCCGACAAGCTCACGTTTGTCGTCACACGCGACAAGATCCCGGTGAAAACCATCGATGCCGTTTACATGATACGCCCGAAGGTGGGATACATACGCATAGGCAGCTTCGGTGCCACCACCTATAACGAGTTTATGGAAGGTGTCGACTCGCTCAAGCAGCACGGCATGCGCGACCTCATACTCGACCTTCAGGAGAACGGCGGCGGTTACATGCAGTCGGCCATACAGATCGTGAACGAGTTTCTTCACAAGAACGACCTCATCGTCTACACCGAGGGACGCTCCAGCCGCCGACACGAATATAATGCCGACGGCAAGGGCAAGCTCCTTGACGGCAAGGTCATGGTGCTGGTGAACGAATATTCGGCTTCGGCAGCAGAGATCGTGTCGGGAGCGCTTCAGGACCAGGACCGCGCACAGGTGGTAGGCCGCCGCTCCTTCGGCAAGGGTCTGGTGCAGCGCCCCATAGAGTTTAAGGACGGCTCGATGATTCGTCTCACCATCGCCCACTATTTCACACCCTCCGGCCGCTGCATACAGAAGCCGTATGTCAAGGGCGACAAGGACGCTTATGCCATGGACATAGAAAAACGCTTCAAGCACGGCGAGCTCTACAGCGCCGACAGCATCCATTTTGCCGACTCGCTAAAGTGTTACACCCTGCGACGCCACCGCGTGGTCTATGGCGGCGGTGGCATCATGCCCGACTTTTTTGTGCCGCTCGACACAACCCAGTACACTCCGTTCCACCGTCAGCTCTCGGCAAAGAGCTACATCATAAACGCCAGCCTGCGTTACATCGACACGCACCGCAAGGAGCTGCGCAAGAAGTATGCATCGTTTGACAAGTTCAAGGACAGCTACGAGGTGCCGCAAAACGTCATCGACACGCTCCTTGCCGATGCCGCCAAGGACAACGTCAAGCCTAAGGACGATGACGAGCTGAAGCGCACGCTCCCACAGCTCCGCTTGCAGCTCAAGGCGCTTGTGGCTCGCGACCTGTGGGACATGAGCCAGTATTTCTGCATAATAAACGAGAACAACCACATCGTGCAGAAGGCGCTACAGCTTATACAATGAGACAGCCGCAAAAAAAACGCAGATAAAAAACGAAGAAAAGAAGACAAGAAACGAAGATGCCCAAGCATCATCATAGCTTAAGCATCAGAAATATCCAAAAACGACAATCCCCACATTTTGCATAACCGTGCAGGATGTGGGGATTTCTTATTTATTTGTATGAATATCAAATTTACATTTATGAATGTCAAATCAATATTTATGAATGTCAAAACGCCCTCTTCTTTATCAACGTTCTATCCTCCACAGCTGAAGGCCAGTTGAATTGTTTGTGACGTCTGTTTCGTTTCCGTTCTTTACCTCTGCCGACGCAACCTCATTACTGCCCGTTGCAGACACAATGGTCCCTGCCTGCATCTTTATGTCAGACACATGCTTCATTGCGGTGTTTACGTTGCATAGGGTGCATACAAGCTCAGCGGCTATAATAGCCATCGCTGGAATTAAAAAAATTTTGATGCTCATCGTGTAGTTTGAAGAGTGTTATATGCCATCCTCTCCTTCGGCTCAAATGTTTAGTTTTTTTCACTACTGCATTGTGTTGGTAACCGGCGCAGTTTTTAAACGCACTAACGTTTTGTGGACGCATTGTGCATGACAAAAGTTTTTTGTTCCATTTCATGGCACCTTTTCTCGCCATGGCAAAGCTCAAGCAAGCTTGGCTCTGCTCATCTGGCTTAACGAAAACGTTCTATTTCATAGCACATTTTCTCGCCATGGCAAAGCTCAAGCAAGCTTGGCTTTGCTCATCTGGCTTAACGAAAACGTTCTTAAAAGAATCGCCAATATGTGGCTTGCAGTGGTTACTTACTAAAGTTGTTCTTTTCGCAAATATACAAACATTTCAGATTGGCTGTGCCTTATATTTACGTTTGTTAAGAATCAGGCTATCTTTTTAACATCAGTTTTGTTAAAAATATCTGACATAAACAACAAACGGGCATAAACGCCCAACAACCGTTGGCTCGTCTATACCCGCTCCTTTTTTCTTTTTATTTTCTTATTTCTGCCCGTTTCTCATGGCAAGCGCCTTGTTCTCAGCCGCTTCCATTATTTCGCGCTCGCCAGGCCCCTTGTCGTTGATGCCGCAGAGGTGCAGGATGCCATGAATGATGACACGATAAAGCTCTTCCTCGTAGGTCTTTCCAAAGAGTTGGGCGTTTGAGCGCACGGTGTCGAGCGAGATGACGATATCGCCGCTCACGGTGTCGTCCTCATCATAATCGAACGTTATGACGTCAGTGTAATAGTCGTGACCCAGATACTCGCGGTTGACCTCAAGAATCTTCTCGTCGTCAACGAAGAGGTAGCCGATCTCACCCACCTTACGACCATAAGATGCTGCCACGGCCTTGATCCAAGCCGAGGTGTCGCGCTTTTTTATTTTTGGCATGCGTACGCCTTCACTGTTGTATGTTATCATAATTTCATTTTTGTTTTTTCATCTTTTAGGCACAAACATTGACGTGTCCTTGCCGAAATGGTTAAGCTCGCGCACCACCGACGACGACACGCTGTCGAGACCTGGCTCGGCATAGATGAGGAGCGTCTCAAGACCTGTCAGGCGACGGTTGATGTCGGCTTGGTCACGCTCATATTCAAAGTCGCGCACGTTGCGCACGCCCTTGACAACAAACTGTGCGTCGTGGCGCTGGGCAAAATCGACGGTGAGGTCTGAATAGCTCTCCACCACCACGCGCTCATCGCCGGCATACAGCTGCCTAATGGCAGCAACGCGCTCCTCCACCGTGAGCATATACTGCTTGCGCTCGTTCACACCAACGCCTATCACCACCCTGTCGAAGAGCGGCAGCACGCGGTCCACAACCGACTTGTGCCCGATGGTGAACGGGTCGAAGCTACCAACAAATATTCCTGTCCGCATGTTATGTGCTGTTTTTCTTGTTTTCTGCAAAATTACGATTTTCTTTTTACAATAGCCCAATCATTCGAGAAAAAAACATTAACTTTGTTGACATAAAAAAAACAGCAACAACACATGAATGTAAAGATAGAACAGTCGTGGAAGGAGCGTCTCAGCGCAGAGTTTGAGAAACCCTACTTCTCCGAACTAACCCGTTTTGTGCGCCACGAATATAGCACCACCACATGCTATCCTCCGGGCCACCTCATCTTCAACGCCTTCAACCTCTGTCCCTTCGACAAGGTGAAGGTGGTCATCATTGGGCAGGATCCTTACCATGAGCAGGGACAGGCACAAGGTCTCAGCTTCTCCGTGAACGACGGTGTGCCGTTCCCTCCGTCGCTGCAAAACATCTTCAAGGAGATAGAGCAAGACCTCGGCACACCCATGCCCAAAAGCGGCGACCTCACACGCTGGGCTGAACAGGGCGTGCTGCTGCTCAACGCCACGCTCACCGTGCGGGCGCATCAGGCAGCGAGCCATCAGCGCAAGGGATGGGAGACGTTCACCGATGCCGCCATCAGGGCCCTCAACGCCGGACGCGACCACCTGGTCTTCATTCTCTGGGGCGGCTATGCACGCTCCAAGAAGAGCCTCATCGACACGTCACGTCACCTGGTGCTCGAGTCGGTACACCCGTCGCCCCTCTCCGCAAACCGCGGCGGATGGTTCGGCAACCACCATTTCTCACGCTGCAACCAGTATCTGGTGGAGCATGGGGAAAAGGCTATTGAATTTTGATTGTTGAATTTTGAATTTTGAATTGTTGCGGCGATGCCGCAATGGTGAATTTTGATTTTTGAGTTTTCTCGTTTAGAGAAACGTGAGGCTATCAAAGAGGCGAGGGTTCTGATTTAGGAAGCTTTGATTTAGAAAAAGCTCTGATTTAGAAAAAATTATAGAAGAACATTATGATAATAGAGATTGATGACATATTGGTTTCGAGCGACATCTTCACCGAAGAGTTTTGCTGCGACCTTGATGCCTGCAAGGGCATCTGCTGCGTAGAGGGCGACGCTGGCGCTCCTGTGACGCTCGATGAGATTGGAGGCATAGAAGACGCTCTCGACACCGTGTGGGACGACATGTCGGCATCGGCACAGGCTGTTGTCGACAAGCAAGGCGTGGCGTATACCGACCGCGACGGTGACCTGGTGACGAGCATCGTGGGAGGCAAAGACTGCGTGTTCACATGCTACGAGGGCGACTGCTGTCTGTGCGCTCTGGAACGTGCTTACCGTTCGGGAAAAACAGGGTTCTGCAAACCTATCAGTTGTGCCCTCTACCCCATCCGCGAAAAGCGTCTGGGCAACGGCATGATTGCGCTCAACTATAACCGTTGGGATGTGTGCCGCGACGCTGTGAAGAAGGGACGCGAGCTGCATCTGCCCGTATATAAGTTTCTTAAAGAGCCACTCATCCGCCGCTTCGGTGCCGAGTTTTACGAGAAGCTGTGCGAGGCGGGCAAGCAGATCAGTTTCTCTTGATTGTTTTTTTAGGGAAACGCAGAGCGTAGAAACAAAATAAGCGTAGAAACAAAATAAGCAAAGAAACAATATAAGCGTAAAAATATAAAAACGAAACGTCCTCGAAGGAGGCAAACACAAGCACGATTTTTGTCGTTTCACATGTGTTCGCCCTCTTCGAGGACGTTCTGTTTTTTATTGTTTCCAAGCTCAAAAAAAATCCAAACAAGAAAGATTCCAAGCTCAAATAATTTCCAAGCTCAACCGAAGGGCTTCCAAGCCCAATCAAACAGCTGTTTTTCAACCGATTGAGCAACAACCGTTCCTTAAAAGCAAAGCCTTTTTCAAGGAACGTTCAAGGCTTTTCTTTTATTTGAAGATCATCTTGACAGCCTTGTCGCCAACCTTCACCACATACACGCCGTTGAGCTGTGATGCGTCGAGCGATGCCTTGCCGTTTGTGGCCTTGACCTCTGCCACCTTGCGGCCGGCGAGGTCGTAGACGGCGATGGGGGCGTTGCCGCTGACCTTTCCGCCAACGAGAGCCACGCCAGCATTGTCGGCGTTGATGTCGCTGATGCCCGTTGCATCGGCATAAGCCAGCGAGACGTTCTTTATCTTGGCGGTGTAGATGTAGCCGTTCTTCATGGCAGCACCATCCTCGGGAGCACTTGTGCGGAAGGCAACGAAGAGGTTGGTAGTGGCATCGGCAGAAGAGGCAGCATCGGCAGACGAAGCAGCCTCGGCCTGAGCAGCCACAGCGGGCAGCGTCACGGTCGTGGTTGCAAACGAGCCGTCAGCGACCACGGGCAGCGATGCCTGTTTTGTGAACGCGGCGGGGTTGCTTACGGTGCCATCGAACACGTCAAGCGTGAGGTCGGGGGTAAGTTCGCTCACCAACGAGTAGTCGAATGTGAGCTTTATCTCCTTACCCTTCTCCACCTGAAGCTTAGGCAGCACGAGGTAGCCGTCAGAGCTGTAAGAAAGGTCGCTGAACATCTGTGTGCGCTCCACCACCTCAGCCTTTGAGCCGTCTTCCTGGTCGGTGAGCTTCCACTGGCACACGGTCGATGAAGGATAATATTTCTCCATGCCCTCCTCGGCGTTGTCGGCATCGAGGTTGAGGGCGTAAGGCAGAGCCTGTCCGTCGGCATGAGCGCTGACGCTTATGTTGTCGATGAAGGTCATGCCCTGAGCGTTGGCTGTGGTGTTGCCGAAGCCAAGATAATAGGTACCGGCCTCATCTACGGTGAAGGTGCCCGAATATTTCTTAGACCACTGTCCCGACACAAGGAGGTCCTCCTCCTTCAGCAGCTGGATGGTCATCTTGTCAGCCTCAGGAGCTGTGCCGAGCATGGCGCGGAAGGTCTGTGCTTGCGTGGCAAGCTTATAGTTCTTTGTTGTGCGGTAGAAGAAAGCAATGTCGTAGGTGCCCTTCTCCAGCTGCAACGGCTCTGAGAACGCCCAGTCTTCCTTGCCCTCTGCCACCTTGCCTGTGTGGCACAAGCTCTTCGAGCCTTGATAAGCACCCGCCGAGTTGTTGCCCACGAGCCATTTTGAGGTACCCTCCTGTGTGAAGGTCCACTGCTTCTGTGCTGTTGTCGACTCCTCGAAGCCCTGCGTGTAAGGCAGCGACGGCACAGCCCAGTTTTCAAGCGATGTTGTTCCTGCGATGAGGTCGTTCTGCTGGTCCTCACCCACCTTGGTCACAATACTTCCCACGAGGGCATAGGTCTCGCCACCCTTCGACACGTCGGCCTCCTTCTCGAAGGTGTAGGTCACGGTCTCGCCAGGCTGCACCTCGTCAGCCACCGTCTCCTCGGCATATGGGGTCTTGGTGGGAGCGTATGGGTCGTCGGCGGTGTTGAGCCAGTAGCGTAGCGTTATGTTCTTCTGCGGTGTCACGCCGTGGTTTATGTAAGAGAGCGAAACCTTCGACGTGGTCTTGGCAAAGCCGCTCTTCTCCTTAAAGTCGACAGAGCCTATGCACAGGTCCTCTGCCTGGTCAATCTTTATGTTGTCGATGATGATCTGGTCGCTTTTGCCCGTGGTCTGGAAGGCGAAATAGCGCAGACCAGACTCGTCGAGGTCTATGACATGATAGCCGTTGAGCCATCCGTTGTTTTTCACATCCTCGTCAAAGAGCACCTCCGTCATCTTGTCTACCGACGGCTCGGTACCCATGAGCACGCGCAGATGCTGTGTGAGACGCGTGCCGCCAGAATAGTAGAACGACAGGCGTGAGCGTCCCTTGGGCATGCTGATGACGGGCGAGATGAGCCAGTCGTTGCTTGCCAGCGCATCGGCTGGAAAATAGGCGATGTTGCCAAGACTGCTGCTCGAGTCGAAGCCCCAGATCACGCCGTCGTTGTTGCCATCGTAGACGGTCCACAGGTCGTTGCCCGTGTCGAAGCCGGTGGTGTAAGGGAATGTCATCGGCGCATATACCCTGATCGATGACGACACACTGTTGTTGTCGGCGTTGCTGTCGTCGGCTGAGCTGACAGTGGCCTTAAGCTGTCCGAGCCATGCGTCGGCTGTCTGAAGGCGTGTCTTGAAGGTGTAGTCGAGAGACTCGAATGCCTTTACCGTGCCCTCATACTGCTCCGACACCTCCTGGTCAGAGAACGAGAACGCGAGCGTGGGGTTGGCGATATCAAACGGCGAATTGTTCTTCACGCGCACCTTCACCTCATAGCCGTCGGCAGAGGTGCAGAGCGAAGAGGCGGCAGGCGAAAGGATCTCGTCCATTGACAGGTCGGGCTTCGACTCTGTGACGGAGAGCTGTCCGAGCTGCATCTGTCCGTAGGTGTTGAACGATCCCTTGGCGGTGGCTACCAGACGGATGATAGCTGTGCTATCGGCCTTGAAGCTGCAATAGTGGCTTGTGAGCTTCGTGCTTATGCCACACTCCTCGCTGTAGACGGTCTCCTGTCGTTCGCCATAGTCGGCAACGACGGTCACCGTTGATGCGAGGTCAGAGTAATGGCTGAAACTTATGGTCATCTGCTTGTCCTTCTCAAACGTTATAGGCAGTGTCTCCACGCCTCCCTTGTTAACCACCGAAATGCGACCCTGAGCCACGAACATGTCGGGGTCAGAGAAATATTTGAAGTTGCCGTAACCCAACACGCTCTTGCCTGCCAGGTCAGCGCTCCATGTGAGCGGTGCGCTGACGGTTGTGGGCATCGTAAATTTGACATCCATGTTTGGCTGTGCAGTCTGGTTACCGTCAACATCGACAAAGACGGTGTAAGCGTAGCTCTTACCATAATCGGTTGTCAGGCGGATGGGCAACTGCACATCCTGGTTTCCCATCTTGGGGACGTTGAGGTCAATCTCTTCTTGGCAGAGCACGGTGCCGTCGGCATCTTTTATGCCCACCGTTGCCTTGCCATCGTAGGGATTGGCAAAATCGTAGTTGTGAACCTGAAACTTCACGGGTTGTGACGTGCTTGCCTGTGCCTTAGGAAAGGACACGCTGGTCACCGCCACTTTCTGTGCCATTGCTGCTCCTCCAAAGAGAGAGAGCGAGAGCAATGCCACACACATTCGGTGTAATGTTTGTCTCATAACGTTTTCTTTTTTTGATTTTTATTAATAGCGTTGTTTCTATCACATCGTTTGTCTGCGCCTGTTTTATACAAGCATCATCGTTATCCAAGCTTGTTTATACAAGCATCATTTGTCTGCGCTTGTTTTATCCAAGCTTGTCAATCCAAGCATCATCGTTATCCAAGCTTGTCAATCCAAGAATCGTTTATCTACAAAAAATCGCAGTTAAAGGTTTATCTCTTCTATACCTTATTTTACAGTTCTTCTCGTTTCCGGCTGCAAAAATAGTAAAAAGACAGTAAACACTACATTTTTCTTTCGATTTTATGCTAAACATAAGATTTATTACCCCAATTCGGGATAAAATAGCGATTAGTTGCATGTGAAGACAGATACGCGAG
>OCRP01001179.1_pt1 | contig 15412 bp, 14 predicted proteins | sample 1538871 | NCBI WGS metagenome assembly OCRP01 (sample SAMN04571731, study PRJEB22368) | human gut metagenome | biome: human gut; material: stool | host: Homo sapiens | place: Luxembourg | collected 2012-09-20 | reverse complement strand
GTATTTACAGGAATAGACGACATTGTTGTTTGATTTATATGTTGTGTTCATATTTATATTATACTATGGTTTATTAGTTAATACAATTACTATTTTGTCCATCTTCAATTACTTGCATAAATTCGATGGACGCGTCTTATATCCCCATAGCGGAAACAAGGGGTTTTACGACGCATTGGATAAACAGTGAGTAAAATACCGGTACCACAATTACGGAAAGGTAGATCACTGCTGCCGGTATCAGAAACGCATATGCACCGAAATCAACTTTTCTTTTTTTCTTATTCCCTCTTTATTACATACAAAAACCTGCGGTTTTTATAAAAGCCGCAGGTTTTTCCCATGTTTTTTTAAACTTTCTAAACTATTTTTTAATTTTCACATGCTTTCTGTGCATACTCTGTCTGCACCAGATTTTCATACGCTGTACGATCCGTCAGCTCACCTGCATCTTCCAGGATATCCTGCAGAAGCTCAAAGCTGTCTTTTTCAAAAATAAGATTTTCTTTCCAGGTATCCTGGTCATAATAACGTTTTACAATGGCAGTAATGGTTTCAAGATCTGTTTCTTTGAACTGCGGTGCGATCACTTCTGCGATTTCCTCCGGCGTATGACTCTGCACATAGTCCATTCCCTTCTGAAGTGCATCGGTAAATTTCTGGATGATCTCAGGATTTTCTTTCATGTAGCTTGCTTTTGCACTGTAGGATGTATATGGTACATAGCCGGATGCCTCTCCGAGAGATGCAACTACATAGCCCGCTCCTTCTTTTTCCAGAATGGTCGCAGATGGTTCGAATTCTACTGTATATGCCGCGGAATCATCACTGGTAAAAGCTGCTGCTGTGGAACCGAAATCAACGCTCTGGTCGATGGTCAGATCCTTTTGCGGATCAATGCCGTTTTTCTTCAGTATATATTCAAATACCATTTCCGGCATTCCGCCTGTCGTCACTAATACCATGTAAATAATCATCTGATAGCTGTTTTGCAGTGGTTTCTGGTGATAAATTCGGCAGATAGTCTTTGGCAAGCTGTGCTATTTCTTCTTTTGATTTTATAATATTGTATGGCTTCAGCGGATTATCTGTGTTCTCCAGAATCCCAAGACTTTTCGTCAGCTCAATATATGGAAGTATGCTCTGCTTTGTTTTCTTGAATCCTAAATCAGTAATATGCTCTGACAGATATTTAGCAGAAGTATAACCTCGTTTATCCTCAGCAATCAGTTTCATCACAATCGCAATAATGGTATTTTCTCTGCGGTTCATTTCATCTGCCGGACTGTAACTAATCAGATTGGATAAGCCATATTTCAATGTGATTTCAGGCATCCCATCTTCGTCCACCACGATTTTTTCAATCAGCAGCTCAATATCTCTTCGGTCAAGAGTTTCTCCGGCAATGATTTTGTCTACCACCTCAAGGGCATTCTTTAGTTTATCCTTTACATCAGGCGTTTCTATGGCAGTTTCATTCAATTCCTTAATCTGCATTTCCAGACCATGAATCTGAGCAAACAAATCTTTCTGCATAGAATCGTAAGTCTCATTGATTAAATCTTCATTTCCTGCAGCGACCGCCAGATCTTTTACTTTTTGGGTAAGCAGAACTTTCAGTTGACTTTTTCGCTCATTGATAGCTATGTGCAGTTCCTGCCGTTTTTCCTCTATTGTTTTCTTTTCTGCTTCAAAATCCTTTAAATCATAAGTGGAAATAACTTCACAGAGAGCATTTCGGCACATCTTGATATAGGTCAAAACATCTTTCATCAAGTCATCTTCTTCAATTAAATGTGCCTTAGAGCAATAACGTCTGCCTTTGGTGTTATAAGTAGTGCAGATGTAATATTTCCGTTCCTTGCTGGAAGTCTGGCGTTTAATTGGTGTAAGGCGGCTTCCGCAATCCTTACAGAACAGACAACTGCCAAAAGGATTGGGAATCTCTGAACCTAACCATTGCCCCCGGCTTCCCCGATAATTGGTACGATTACGTTTTTCTTTTAATTCCTGTACCAGAGCAAAGGTAGCCTTATCAATAATTGCCGGGTGATGATTCTCAAAAATACACTGTTCTTCCTTCGGCACACGTTTATCTTTTCCATGAACCGTATTTCTTGCACGTTTTTTCAGACGAAATGTACCAATGTAAAAATCATTATCCAGTATTTCTTTTATCATAGCATCGGACCATTTAGAAGCTACCTGTCTTTTGGATAATCTGCCTTCTTCTATTTCACGTTCACGCTGTATCATAGATGGAGTAGGTGCCCCCTGTTCGATCAGATATGTGGCAATCTTGCGGTAGCCGGAACCAGAAAGATATAAGTCATAAATTTGCTTAATATATTCCGCTTCTTTTGCTACGATTTCCAGACTGGTCTTATCTTTTTCATTACGTCGATAGCCAAACGGAGGTCTGGTAATCAGTGTTCCCTCTTTTTGCCTGGCTCCTATGGCACGTTTGATTTTCTTACTGGTGTCTTTGACATATCGCTCATTGAACCATGTCTTAATACCAATCGTATCGTCACTGGAATCCATAGAATCATAATTATCGTCAATCACAATCAGATGCTTTCCACGTTCCTGAAATTCATCCAGAAGCAACAGAACCTTTGCATTGTGTCTGCCAAGACGTGAAAAGTCTTTGACATATACGGTATCAATATCTTTATCCAGATCAGCCATCATCTGCTGAAATCCCGGTCTGTCAAAGATATAGCCGGAAATGCCATCATCTTCATACCAGCGGTCAATAACCACACCATGATCTGCTGCGTACTGGTTAATAATCAGTTTTTGATTTTCTATGGAAACATAATTCCTTTTATCATCGTCTCTGGAGAGACGGACATATCCTGCATTCATAGATGTTCCTTTCTTTAAATGTAAATATGTTTATTAAGCACTATGTAATTATATTATATATTTTGATATTGCATTTGTAAATTTATTTTCAAATTATTCTTAATATTTACAGAACATATTGTTTCGATAAAAGCAAAATGGTAAAATCATAAGAAGAATAAATATACGTTAAAGGAGAAAATTTGCATGTATGATCTGGAAGAATTAAAATCACAAATGCAACATGATTCTCAAATTATAAAAGAACTTGAAGAATATGTTACAGATATTGCATTAGAATATCTTGATAAAGAAGATTTTCGAAAAACAAAATTATTTCGTGAAATTGAACAAATATTTTTAGCCTTTCCAGAAAATGAATTAATTGCTGAAGAATATGTAAGTTGTTTTTCATCATTAGATGGAATCGAAAAAGGAAAAAAAGGAAAGAAAGCATGTGAAATGGTAGCGAAAATTTATCATCAATATCCAAACAATAGAGAAATTGCGATAAATCTAACATATTTACTAATGATGCGATCTTACGAACTTGATTCTAATGATTGTAATAAAGTTATTTTATGTATCCAAAAAATATGTGAGCATTTTCCTGATGAATCAGAAATCAAAGAACATTTAGAAGAAGTTAATAATGTTTATCAAAATAAAATCGAATATGAAAAACTTGGACTACATGCAAAAATATTATCTGAAAAAGTAGCCCAAAATCCAGATTCAACAGACTTAATTTTGGAATATATAGAAACTCTAGGTATGTACGCTCCCTATACTGATGAAGATCAATGCCGACACATTAGAGCCATTGTAATTAATTATTACAATCGCTTGTCCGAAAATTTAAACTACAAAAGAAACTTGTTGAAAATTGATACTGCATTAATCGAAAATACTACTGGGAAAGAAACTGTGATTTTATTCAAAGAAATACAACATATCTATAAAGAAAATCCATTATTAGAATTAGCGGTTTTATATGCAGAAGCTTTATGTACATTTTTAGGTGTAAAGGAATCCTATTACAAAAGTGCTATACAGGAAATAAAGACACTATATGAAATTTATCCTAACAGTTCAGAAATAGCGGCTTCTTATGCATGTATTCTTTTTATGGGAGTGGATTTTCATGATGAGAATGAACGTATAGCAAAAAAATTTTTACTTGAATTATTTGAACTTGCCAAAAAGCATTTACAAAATATAGACATTCAGGAATATTTGGAAGATGCAAAAAATTCGTTTGCATTTGATTATCAAGAAGCTGTTTTTTGGAAAAGTTCAGATACTAAAAAAGTTAATAAGAATTGCTTTGCTGTTTTAGATACAGAGACAACATGGGATAATAAAGTTATGACCATTGGAATTGTTATAGCCGATAAAAAGACTTACAAACCTGAAGTATTTAAATATTATGTTCTCCACCCAGAATTTGAGGAAGGTGGATTATATGGTGCAGTAGCCTCTCTTCCTAACAATGATATTACCACTGAAGGTACTAGAGAAGAAATTCTTTACGATTTGCAACAATGTTTGAAAAAACATAATGTAACAACGATTTATGCCTATAATATGAGTTTTGATAAAAGTAAATTACCTGAATTAGATAATTATTCATGGTATGATATTATGGGAATAGCTGCTAATAAAAATTATAATAAATTTATTTCAGAAGATATGGAATGTTTTAAAAGTGGTCGGTTAAAACGTGGATATAGTGCAGAATCTATTATTCAATTGTTAAGTGGAAAAAATGATTATAGAGAATCACATAATGCCCTTTTTGATGCTATGGACGAATTAAAAATAATGCAGTATCTGAGATTGTCATTAGACTCTTATCATCAAAGCGCAATTCCACTTGAGAATAAGGAGTGTATCCAGAGAGAAAAATTCGACAATAATGTGTTTAATGTAGGAGATCGCATTTTTCATAAGAGTTTTGGGCATGGTCTAATATTAAATTGTTCTTCTGAAACATTTGGAAATACTGATAGCTACAGTGCAACTGTAAGTTTTATTGGCAAAGAATGTAAAAATATGTTAGTTCCATTTCCACAATTTATTAAAAAAGAATTATAGTAAAGCATTTGTCAAAACTCATTTTAGACTATCCCAGTGATTTTTAACTAGTGCCTTAATTCCGTCATGAATATTGACATTTGAATCTCCATCCAGAAATGTGACAACCCGAAAGCCGATGTCAGCATATTTCTTACGTTCCGCTTCAAATTCTTCCTGTGAAGAAAAATCGGTACGCCAGAGATAATACGTTGGTTTCCGCAAGGTTATCACATCCTTTCTGTTAATTTTTCTATAATTATCATATAAAAAGTGGACAGTTTTCGTGTCTGTCCACTTTAAAATAATTTTACCGTTCACGATCTGAATGGTTTAATTGTCCTCGTTTTGCCAGTTCCAGTATTTCTGGTGGAATACGATTCATTAAATTCTGGAGATTTTCATAGTCAGCTCTGAGTCTGGCATCGTCCATTTTCTTTCGTATACTGCTGGACGTTGCTTCTTTTACATGTCTGCTTAAATCCTGTGTCTGCCTTTTTAATGATACATTATCTGACTTTAAGGAACTAATCGTCTTATCATATTTCCGAACCTGTGTCTGAAAGTTCTCCATTGCAGGAAAGAATTTCTGTAAAAGTTCTACTGCTTTATCTGTATTTTTACCAGCATTAAAGAAATTTGTGTTTTCTAGTAAATCAGTAATCTGCTTAGCCTGCCGGGTAAGATGTGCTGCTTCTTTAAAAAGTCGTGGCGGAATATGTTCACGCCCGGTCATACTGGCGGCTTCTCCACGTTCCAGATCTGGATATTTTTCTACTATGTGTTTCCAGAACTCATCCTGCCACCAGATCAGCTTTTTCTTATTTCCAAGAATCTCTTTTGCACAAAGTCTTCCGTCCTGCGTTATCGGGACAAAAGAAAGATGCATATGTGGAGTTTTCTCGTCCATATGCACCACAGCCGAAAGGATTGTCTTTGAATCCTGATATTTCTCAATAAATTCCAAAGCTGTTTGGAAATACGTTCTGATTTCACTCTTTTTCTTACCTTTGAAAAATTCTGGTGTGGCAGTAATCAAAGCTTCAACAACACGTACACTGTCTTTGCGTGTCCGGCATCCGTATTCTTTGATCAGTCGATTCGATTCTGCCCGGTACTTTCCGTTTGGCTCGATCAAGTGATAATTCAGATTTTTTCGACTGTTGTCTATGTCCGGATTACTGGCATATTTTTCTTTTTTTCGTTCATTATGTGCTTCAATATTACTGATTTCAGGTCCTTTGTATTTTGCAAATCTTAAAATACCGTATTGTGCTTTCTGCATTTGTACATCCTCCTTTCCGAAAAACAGGCTAACTGTCATGTTACTTCCGACAGCGAGCCTGAAAAAATATATAATGTGTAATTTATATTGAATCACTATGTACATACGTACCAGATTTTAATTTGTCCATTCTTTTGGTACGTACGTACACTGGGAAGCGTCCATAAAGCCATCTGTATAAGACGGCTTTGTAATAACCTCTACTCCTGTAAATCCCCATACTCGTCTCCCGGCAGAATTTTTTATTGTATTGCAATGTTCCAGCTTATATTTTGTCTGAACAGTAATCATAGCGTCTGAGAAACTTCGATTTTTTAATGCGGTCATGGAATTTTCTTCACACCAGAGACGATAGCTTTCATACAATTCTTTGGAACTTGCACTTGCCTCTGCCTGAAAGCGAATATATCCTTCTGATTCTAAAAACTCCAGTACATTGTTATTATCTCGTTTCACATTTTCACGATTCGCCTTGATACGGGGACTTTCTGTAAATTTAAAATTCTGACGGACTAACCTTTGTAACCCTTCAAATGCCCAGAGAAAAACACTTTCGGCTTCATTCTTCATTTTTTCTGCCAGATAGGGATCATCTACACGATTAGCAGATTTCTCCTTTGTTGTCAGTACTAATTGCCTTCGGTAAAATCCATCACTCCGGTCATACAATGCCTGCAAATCACCATTACTGAATGCAAGCAGTCGGGAAAAAAGCCATCCCTGGTAACTTTGCTTTCCTTTACGTTCCAAGTCCATTTTTCCCTGAGCAGTAACAATGGATTTCACATAACTGGTCTGTTTCAGAGCTTCCATTCGCATATCATCATCTACGCATAATAAAATGTGTTCAAGGTCAGCTCTGGCAAAGCGGTTTTCAGAAATTTTACCGATACTTCCGTCTTTCATATTTGAGCCTAACAAGCTGTTCAAAACAGCACCAATCTGTGATTTACCCTCTCCGCCATTGCCTTTTATAATCATCATTCGTTGTCCTTTGTTGCTTGGAATCAGGCAATACCCAATAAACTCCTGCAAAGTTGTAATATCTTCCGGGTAGAGCAGTTGATTTAAAAATGACAGCCATGTGACCGCTTCTGGTGCATCTGGATTATAGTTGACCGGAAGACGCGTTCGTACAATATCCGGTTTTTCGGGGATAAATGTGCCATCTATATATAGCGTTCCATTTGCAAGATGAATTTTATTGGCTTCCGGTGGAAAATCCTCTATATAAGCTGCCAGTTTCATAACTTCCAGAATATTGGTTACTTTGCGTGGAACATTGTTAATGGCATAATGTTTCAGACTTTCGAATATTTCCCCACGAAGGGGCAGATCATCAGTAATCCGCCCCTCTGGAGTAAAAAATGCATTGTTGGCAAAGAGTATTTTATGCGTATGGAGAAATTCCTCACAAAAGGCTGCTTCATTGATATTGGTTCCGTCAAACCAAACTGGATAGTTACTAAGCTGCTTCTTCTGCATATGCATCCTCCTCATCACGAGTCCCTGAAAGATATTTCAAATCTTCCAGATAGCCTGTTTCTTTCATGGATTTTACAACTTCAAAACCTTCTTCATCTGCAAAGGTCAGATAATCTGCCAGATATTCGATATAACTCAGATTTTCACATGCTTCTTCAAATCGTTCGTCCATAGGTAAATCCGGACTTCCCGGTGCATATAGTACTTTCCATTTTTCCAGACGGTGAAGATATTCATATACCATTTTCTGGCATTCCCGTAAATCTTTCTGTCTGTTCTTTGTTTCCATGTACTCTGGCTTTTTCAGAGCTGCTATTACTGGTGGATTGTCTGGTGTAATACCAAAATCTACAGCAATTTTCTTGGCAGCTTCATAGTTACTCAGTCCAAACAGATTTGCAACAAACTGGATCACATCTCCAGTAGCACCACAGCCAAAGCAGTAGTAATAAGTTGTATTCAGTTTCATACTTGGATGATGGTCATTATGAAATGGACAACAGATCATGTTGTTTCTTCCAAGTTTCATGCCATAATATTCTGCAGCCTGTCCAACTGTTACAGTTTCTTTTATTGTTTCAAATAATCTCATTCTATTTTCCTCCTGTTTAAGTTTGAATTTAAAGCTGTGCCGTTTTATCCAGTTCCTTTCCTGACAGGCAACCCTTCTCGGGCTGTGTCGTCTCTTTGTGAGCGCTCTTTTCTAATCAGAAAATCATGGCGGTTTATAAAGTCCCGGAACAGTCATTTAGTTTTCAAGGTTCTGTCTGATCGATCATGTTGACAGTTTAGCATGAAAAAATCGCACCCCTGATTTATTCACGCACAATGAAAATCAGGAATACGATTTGATAAAAAATTGCAAATTTGCACAGGCACAGATATAATGGAAGTAGTTTAGGAGGTGACCAAACAATGGGGAAATCCGATTTGATAGAAGATGAAACAAGTTTCGCATACAGGTTAAGTAATTTGCGGAAAGATCACGATTTAAGCCAAAAACAGTTAGCCAATCAGCTTCATGTGACTCATTCGCAAATCAGTCGTATTGAGAGCGGTGAAACAAAAAATCCTAATATAAGCATTGTAATAGATGCCGCCAGGTTTTTTCACGTTTCTACTGATTATCTGCTTGGGATCACTCAGATTACTTCACCCAAAAGTTATGATATATCGGAACTTGGACTGTCGGAAGAAGCGGTAACGAGACTGATTACCAGAAGAATAGATGTAGATATTTTAAACCGATTATTGGATCATGAAAATTTTCCGAAATTATGTATTATGATTCGGAATTATTTTGATGATACCATTGCTGAGGGCATAATGGCACGAAATAAGATGATTGATTTTGCCGTTGATCAACTGACTGATCTGATGACTGCGGAACCAGCAAAAAGAAAAGAGATTATAAAAGATAAGCAGTTTTTAAGCTCACAGAAATTAGGCGCGAATGAAGCAGATATTGAAAAAATCAAGATTCAGTTTATGACAATATTGCGTGATATTAAATCTGGTATGGAGAAAAAAGAACCAACAAAAGCGGTTGCTACAGCCGAGGCCGTACAGATGATTCGGGACGCATTGCCTGATAAGCTAGCTTCCGATATTACAAGTACTGATTTAGCAAATGCAGTAGCTTATTATATGGGACAGACAACAGATCTGAATGATGAGGGACTTGCAATGGTGCAGAATTTGGCAAAATATATTTGTGATAATAGTGTGCCTGAAAAGAATTCAGAGAATAGCTGACGTAAGCATGGATATACCTTTCTCCAAATGTGGCATCGTCTGAATAACAGCATTGACATGCTAATATTCAGACTCAGTTCTGTGCTTTCAGGAAACTCCTTTACGGAGTACCTTTCAGCACAGAATGCCGGGAATTTTGGATAATCGCAAGGATATAGAATTTCTTCCCGGCAGCCACAATTTCATAAAGGTATAACACACTAGACTTTCCTGACGGAAAATCGTGTGCCAACAGGGATGCTACTCGCCCCTATTGGATGACCCAGAGTAATTAATATGAATATCAACAGTTTCTCAGTATAATAAAAAAATACAAGCTTGGAGAATATATGGAACTTGACAAAAATAAATTACTAATAAAACAATTACCGCCAACAATTTATATAAAAAATTTTATAGATGGGCATTCAGCTAATTATGAAGATTTTTTAACGACATTTATCAATTCTTCAAAACTTGTCACTTGTAAGGGCAATCAAGCATTTATTTTAAGAAAACATGAAGAGCAAAATCATGGAGAAGCAGACATTTTTAATTCTTTTTATGATTTAGATTTTAAAATTATGGTCGATACTAAATATATGGAAGCTAGACGCATGTTAAGCCCTACTATAACTGAATTTTGTCCTGGGGTAGTAGGAAAAGGTCCTTCACGATTAAAAGGAGAACGAAAAGTTTATGATATAATCAAGTGCTTTCGTTCTAAGAATATAGACGATTTAATTAAAATAGAGAAAGGGCTCATTAAGCTTCCAGAAGGAAAAACAATAATACAGGTATTAAAAAAAGTCTCAGTAAATAAGAATATGTTATTGTTTTTACCATATGATTATTGTTTTGAAAATACTTCTACAAACGCAGAAGCTGCTAAGTTTATAATCGATTGTATTTCAGAAGATTTACAATGTTTGCTCGAATATAGACATTTAAAAGTATGTAAAGATACTTATCTTTCGTTTATATCAAAGGAATGCTTTGTTATTGCACAAGAAAAAGATAATGTGTTGCATTATTATGATATGATAAAGACAAGCCAAAGCAATTTATATACTTATCTATATGAAACCGGAAAAGCTTAATAATAGTACATAAAAATAATCAGATTGAATACAATCTAAATAAAGATAATTTCTGATTGACTTTCTTAGTTATATCAGTTATATTATCTTTAGTGATCAGATTGCAGAAACTTGAGAAGCCTGCGATCGGGGGAGGGTGCCGAGGCCCCTCTCCTTTTTCTTTATCTGGAACATTTTGCAGCGAGGTACATATGAGCAAACCGTTTATTACATATACCGCACAGGTTGAAAAACTGAAAAATGAAAAAAATCTAGTTATTACAGATGATGATTTTGCGGTAGAATCCCTGCAGAATATCAGTTACTATGCATTAATTGGCGGATACAAACATCCTTTTATTGATATTCATACTCGCAAATACATTAATGAAGCATGTTTTGAAGATATAGTTGCTCTTTATGAATTTGATGAAGAGTTACGTGGAATATTCTTTAAATATTTATGTCGCGTAGAAAGAAAAATGCGTTCGTCCATTTCTTATCACTTCTGTAGAAAACATGGTGAACGTCAAGAAGAATATCTTAAATCCAATAATTACGGCAATATTCCAAAAAATAAATATGGAATTACTAAATTAATCAAAATGCTAGATATGATGGCTAATAAAAACAAGGATCATGAATATCTTGTTTATCAGCGTAACAAATATCATAATATTCCGTTATGGGTGATTATGAATACTCTTACTTTTGGTCAGATATCCAAAATGTTTGAATTCTTACCTCAAAATATGCAAGGAGCAATTTGCCAGGATTTTGGAAATGTCAAGAAAAATGAAATGATAAAATATTTGAAGGTATTAACACTGTACCGAAATGTATGTGCTCATAACGAAAGGTTGTTTTCCTATCACACATATATTGACATTCCAGATACATTGTTACATAAAAAATTAGGCATTTCTAAAAATGGTTCAAAATATATATATGGAAAAAATGACTTGTTTAGCGTAGTCATTACTTTTCGTTATCTACTTCCAAAGACCGATTTTTTACTGTTTAAAAAGCAATTATTGCATATTTTTGACCGATATGAAAAGCAGAATTCAAATTTGAAATTAAATGATCTTTTTGAATATATGGGGTTTCCGATTAACTGGAAAGAGATAACAAAATTCCGCAAAATATAAGTGGAGATACATCAATGGTATCTCCACACTTGTTTAATTTGTTAAAGCGATAATTGTTTTTGCTAATGTTTCAAAGGTAACACTAAAATCATCTCTATTACGTTTCATATTTTCCCAGACACTCCCCGTCTTTTCAACTTGTTCTTGCGTCAACTCAAAAACAGGTGTATTGTTCATTTGTGATTGAGCAATTAGACTATTAAAATCTGCAATATTTATTAAATTGTAATTAGTTCTTTTTTGAATAAGCATTCCATTTTCATCCAATACAGGAACTAATTTTTCTGCAACAATTTTATTAATATCGTCAATCCATTCTGAAAATGCTTTTACCGGCGAGCCATTTCGCGGGCGGTATCGCTGTTGTATAGTACCTAGAAATTTAGGTACAGTATCATTCATCTTGTAAATTGCGTTTTTAAAAACCTCTGCTTTTCGCAAATTATCATAAGTAGAACACCATTTAGGAAACACTTTAATAAGTGATTCTATGGCCATATAGCAAAAATAATCTGGGGCACATGGAATAATAAAAAAATCACTTCCCATCAAAATGTTGGCATTTGTGGCAGATATGCTTGGACTCATGTCAAGTAAAACAAAATCCAAATGATATTTTTCACTAGTCATAGTGATTAATTGTCTTAATGCGCCAGGAACATTTTGTAACACAACTAAAGATCCTGTCATATTTTCAGCAATATTGTATGTTGCGTCATATTCAGAAAACTCTATATGTCCAGGAAGTAAAAATAGATTTTCGTTGTGCTCAAATTCATAACAAGTTGTCGCTTCAAGCGGCCTCATTTCATTATTGAGAACCGGTGATAGTGCTGATTTTATATTATAATTATTTGCTTCATAAAACTGTGTTAACTTATTTTCCTTATCGGCATTTAAGCATAATCCTGTAAGGTTACATTGGGGATCAGTATCTATCATCAATGTTTTATATCCCAATTCGGCTAATTTCCAGCCCAAATGAAACGTAGTAGTGGTTTTACTGACCCCACCTTTGTTATTAAATAATGCAATTATTTTTGCCATAAAATGGTTTCCTCCTAAGTGTAAAGATATATTCATTATAAATCAATATCCTCATAATCAAAAGAGATATTTTATTTAAGAGATGTACTATTCAACCCATCCACCCAATTACACAAAATCACAATCGTCTCATAATTTACATTGATATATGTACGCCACCCTTACGACCGCCAAGAACCTTCTCTCCTTTTAGATCCTCCCATTTGAAATCAGGCATCTCTTCTCTTGCCACTAGAAAATTCCCCGCACGCTGGGTTAACTGTGCAAAATTTACGACAGGATCCGTGGCGCCCTCCTGATAAGCATAAACAGATGCCTCTGCGCCCATAAATCCAATATCTGCCTCACCGGAAATCACAGCAGTCATCGTTTTATCTGCTCCGAATCCCGTCACCAGCGTCAGATCCAGACCTTTCTCCGCAAAATATCCCTCCTCAATCGCCACATACTGCGGTGCGTAAAAGATTGAATGTGCGACTTCATTCAGTGTAACCTTTGTAAGCTTCTCTTCTGTGCTGTCTTTCTTCGCAGCAAATACTCCCATTGGCAGCGCCGTCACCGCCAGCACAACTGCTGCCGCCAGTGCAATCCATTTTTTATTTTTCATGCAGATACTCCTTTACAGACTTCTTCTGTTAGAGTATGCATAATTAATTAATTGGTGACCAGGGAAACATACAAAGTATCGTAAAACACAGTCTCCATGATTCCTTTTGTTAGGATATGCCCAAAAACCAACTGCTGATCACGATCAACTTTCCCATCAGTTAAAAAATATGAATTTTATTTAACAACAATTCAATTGTGTTCAATTTCCAATCCTGCTATGATTTAATCACAAAAGCTTTTGAAATTTCAATCAGGAGAGAATTAGGATGAATATTGGAAATGTGATAAAAAAATATAGAAAAGAGTCTGGTTTCACCCAGGAGGAAATGGCAAACCGCTTAGGAGTAACTACTCCAGCGGTGAATAAATGGGAGAACGGGAACTCCAATCCAGATATTGAACTGTTAGCACCAATTGCAAGACTGCTACATATTTCCCTTGATACCCTGTTGTCTTTTCATGAAAATCTGACAGACGTTGAAATTACAGAACTTATTCAGGAAATGGACAAAATATTTTCAGCAGAAGGTTACGAAAAGACCTATCAATGGGCAGTAAATATCATAAAAGATTACCCTAACTGCAACATGCTTATCTGGCAGGTGGCGGTGATGCTTGACTCGCGAAGAATCATAGGTCAGTGTGAGCATCCCGATAAGTACGACGAACAGATTAATTCCTGGTACGAAATGGCACTAAATGACAAGGACGAAAAAATCCAGCACCATGCGGCAGATTCTCTGTTCGGATTCTACTTGCGAAAAGGGAATTATGAAATGGCAGAAAAATATCTGAACTATTTTTCCGACTATGATCCCATGAAAAAACTAAGACTTGGGCAATTATACATGGAACAGGAAAAAACAGAAGAAGCATATGAAAAACTGGAAAATATAATTCTTTCAGAGTATACTACTTTGAATCTTGCCTTTGGCATGATGATCACAAAAGCTCTTGACAATAAAGATCATAAATCCGCAAGATTCCTGGCCGAGAAAATGTATGCATTAGCAGGTATTTTTGAGATGGGAAAATACAATGAATGTGCAACCATGTTTAATGTTGTGGTGGCAGAACAAAATGTAGAAGATACTTTTAAGGTAATAAAACAACTGCTGGAGAATGTCGATACAATCTGTGATTTTCAGAAATCAAGATTATATAAACATATAAAATTCCAAGATGTAGAAAATCCATATGCTGAAGAAATGAAAAAAGAACTGATTGCAGGCTTCCAAAATGAAGAAGACTTTGCTTATATGAAAGGCTATAAACCCTGGAAAAAATTATTAGCAAAGTATTGATCCTGCTTATGTTTATTGCAAAATAAAAAACCTATTCATTCGCAATAGATCACATTTATAGATGAAAGAGATGCAGGCGTCGCGGCTCCTGCATCTCTTTTAACCCATAGGGTGCGTGATTGCAACGAAATTTACCACCTCAATGGATGATAAATTGCAATATATTTCAAAAATAAAAGAAGAACGTAATAAGGCACAGGACGAACTTGCTGAACTAAGGAAAATTCTTGAATTGTCAGATGATATTTCTTTGACAGAACACATTACAAAGATAAAAATAAATATTGACAAGGAGTAATTGAACCAGTATTATATAAGTACAAAGAAGTCTTTTTCCGGAGTGAGAAAGATATTATTACTTATTCAAAGGAAAGGGGCTCTGGACGAGTTCCTTTTTACATTTCATAAAATTTGATTTTATAACATATACTATGATCACAAAGTAGCTCTGGATAGGATATTCGGAGTTGTAAAACGGCGGAAATATCATTGCTGGTATTTCCGCCACTTCTTTTATAGATTATTCGCACTATTCAACCCATCCACTCAATTACGCAAAATCAAATCGTCTCATAATTTACATTAATATATGTACGCCACCCCCAAAATATGATAAGGTGAAGCAAATAGAATTTTTCAGGAGGTTATTAACAGTTAAATATAAATTATAAAATCATATAAGTACATGTTGAGTTTTATAAGATATTAGAGTAGAATATTATTGAAAGGAGTTGATTCTTTGAGTAAATATTATTCTATACATGAATTTTCAAAAATTATAGGCGTATCTGC